>Ga0222719_10000877_pt1 | contig 30028 bp, 49 predicted proteins | sample C33_34DmetaG_FD_165039 | JGI IMG/M metagenome (GOLD analysis project Ga0222719, IMG submission 165039) | Estuarine water microbial communities from San Francisco Bay, California, United States - C33_34D | ecosystem: Environmental > Aquatic > Marine > Unclassified | place: USA: California... | reverse complement strand
ACAGAAAAAACAGATATAGAATTACAAGCAATTTCTAATTCTACTTCTTCAGCATCAGGAGGATTTGAGTTAATACTCATAGATAATTAATGGCAAACTTTTATAAAAACGCATTCTATGATCCAACAGTTACTACAGCAGTAACAACATATACTTGTCCAAGTAATGCAAATGCAATTATACAAAATGTACAAGTAACTAATGAATCAGGATCAAAAGTAGTTAAAACTCATGTAACAGATAGCTCTGCATCCACTTCTTTTGTTGTTGCATATGCTTCTGTAACAGGTCCTACTATTTGTAATTTAGCAAAAGGACCATTAATATTAGAAGATAATGATTCAATAGCACTTGAAACTTCTGATACATCTGGTATAAGTGCTACACTATCAATACTAGAAATTAGTAGAGAGGATCAAAACGGATAATGGCACACGATGATTTATTAAAAATTGATTGTACAACTACAGTTATTATTAGAAACACAAGAACAAATAAAATATATAAAGACGAAGCTGAGAAAGAAGCTGACGTAGCTGACCCCAATACTGAAACAACTGCAGCAGATATTGCTCAAGATGTTAAAGTAGAAGTGTCTCCGAAAGGTCTAAATGTTTTACAGAAAGTGATGAATCAAAACAATGACAAATCAAACACCTAAAGGTGGAACAGAATTACAACTTGGATTTTTACAAAAGTACGTAGATCCGAAATTATTAAATCAAGTACAAATTTGTACTTCTATACCAGGTAAAGTTCCAATAGATCCAAATAAAGTTAATATACTTTGGCAAAAAAATTCTTATGACCAACCTAATTTAATGCCTTGGTTTAAAGATAAATCAAATCATCATAAATATGATTGGTATGTTTTTAATAGTCATTGGAATTATGAAAAATTTAGAATGTTATTTGATTTACCAACTGAAAAATGTGCCGTTATAAAAAACGGAATTGAAAAAATTGAACCAACTAAACCTTATGTGAAAAATGGACCTATAAAAATAATTCATCAAAATACACCTTGGAGAGGTTTAAATGTTTTATTAGCTGCAATGCAATTAGTAAAAAATCCATTAATTACATTAGATGTATATTCTTCTTGTGAAGTATATGGAAAAGATTTTGCAGAGGTAAATGATAAACATTATCAAGAGCTTTATGATCAAGCTAAAAAATTACATAATGTAAATTACATTGGTTACAAATCAAATGAATATATTTTAGAACATTTACAAGATTATAAAATGTATGTGTATCCTAGTATCTGGGAAGAAACATCTTGTATATCTTTATTAGAAAGTATGGCTGCTAGATTATATTGTATTACAACTAATTATGGTGCTTTATTTGAAACAGGTGCAGAATTTCCAATGTATGTTCCTTATACAAGTGACTATGAAAATTTAGCAAAAAGATTTGCTTATAGTATTGATGCAGCAGCTGAACATTTAGATCATCCTTCAATACAAGAACATTTAGATCTTCAATCTAAATATACCAATAAATATTATGATTGGAATAAACAAGCTAACTCTTGGACAGTTTTTTTACAAGGAGCAATTAATGCAAAACAATAAACCAATATGGTTCAACGAAGATACTTATCAAACTATTAAACAAAATAAGGTAACTGAAATAAAATTAGATCAAAAACCTAAATATAGTATTATGGTTTGTACTCCTTGTCATAGTGATGTTTCTATGCATTACACACAAGCAGTATTAAAATTTCAACAACAATGTATGATGAATAATATTATGGTTAGTTTTACCATGTTAAAATCTTCTTTAGTTACACAAGGTAGAAATTTATGTGTAAATGCATTTTTTGAAGAAAATACTAAACATGATTATTTATTATTTATAGATTCAGATATTGATTTTGAATTTGGTACTATAATGAAAATGTTAAAAGCAGATAAAGATATTATAGCTTATCCATACCCTTTAAAAGATATTAATTGGGATAAAATACAAAAGAAAATAGAACATAGAAAAACAAATGATCCAAAAGAATATTCTAGATTTGGTTTTACTTGGCCAATAAAATTAGAAAATAGAAATGTTTTTGAAGTTAAAGATGAAGTTGCAGAAGTAACTCATGCTCCTACTGGATGTATGTTAATTAAAAGATCTGTATTTGAAAAAATGATGAAAGAATTACCTCATTTAAAAATAAGTCAACCTACTATTGTAAATGGTAAAGCCAATGATAAACCTTATTTTTACAATTTTTTTGATACTTATCATGATCAAGAAACTAAAAGATATTATGGTGAAGATTTTGGTTTTTGTATAAGATGGAATGATTTAGGTGGTAAATGTCATGTGTTAATTAGTGATGATTTTATAAGTCATGTTGGAGAATATAAGTATACTGGTCGCTTAAAAGATGACTTAGAATCTATTAAAAACGTTGACGAAGGCATAAAAAACTAGTAAATTAATACATTCCAGGATAGTGTGCCTGCCAGATTGTTAACAACATTATAGGAATTATGGCTATTTCAAGATCGCAAATGAAAAGACAATTGTATGAAGGTGGTGGTATATCTACCTTACAACAAGCTAGAGATATATTAGAAGCAGAAGCACTTCCGGGTGAGTCTCTTGCATATATTAACCCACAAGAAGCGGCTATGCTTAAGTATATGGGAGGTGCAGGTATACCTATTAACTCAAGTGGTGTTCCATCTTATTTTGTTAAGAGTATTGCTAAAGCAGCAAAATCAGCCGTCAAAGGTGTTGCTAAAGGTGTTAAAAGTATTGTTAAATCTGATATTGGTAAATTAGCATTACTTGCTGCAGGCGCTTATTATGCACCTGCATTATTTGGTGGTACAGTTGGATTTGGTCCTGCATCAACTTATGGAAATTTTGCAAAAGGTTTAATGAGTCCAAATTTAATTGGACCTATGACTAAGGCAGGTTCTTTAGGTAGAACTATTTCATCAGCTTTAACTGGAGGTGGTGCTTTATCAAGTTTAATACCTGGTAAAGGTTCTTTAATAGCAGGGGGCGTGGGACTAGCAGTGGGGATGCTATCACCTCAACAAATTCAAACAGGAATGAAACAAGATCCAGGAGGAGTTAGATCATATTTAAGACAATACTATTTAAATTTAAATCCAGAAGCAACGGAAGAAGAAGCTGAAAATTTCGCTGTCGAACAAACTAGAGAGTATGCTGCTAATGGTGGTAGAATAGGTTTTGAAGAAGGTGGTACTTTTTTAACAATGGAAGAAGCTGCTGAAAGAGATCCTGCAATGTTTATGGATACTACAACTTATAATCCAATCCCTGAAAACGCACCTAACATGGCTGCAGATGAAATAGCAAAAGTTATTATGGGAACAGGATTTTTACCAGAAGAAGATGACGAACTAGGATATTCAGAAGGTATGGAAAAACCAATGGATTCAAAAAAATTTATATTTGAAAAATATGTAATACCTAAAAGAAAAGAATTAATGGAAAATTTTGGATTAAGTTTAGAAGAGGCGAATGATTTAATTACAGAAGGAATGGACAAATATAGATCAAAAAAAGCTGATGGTGGTATGCCGACTGGCATTATGAGAACTAATCAGGCAGGTGTAAAAGAACGAGATTATAGAGAAGATGGTGGTTTTGTACCAGTAGGAATTAAAGAAAAAGCAGACGATGTGCCTGCAATGTTATCTAAAAACGAGTTTGTTTTTACTGCTGACGCGGTGCGAGGAGCAGGTAACGGAGATGTTGAAAAGGGTGCAGAAAGACTGTATAACACAATGAAGACATTAGAAAATGGAGGAACAGTATAATGGCTGAAGTACAAGAAGTTAGGCAACGTCCCGCAGAATTTATTGAAGCATTAGGAAAAACTTATGCGGACCAACTTACTAAAGATGTAGGTGGTTTAAGAGGAATTGATTTAACAAAATTATATGGTCCTTCATTTGTAGCAGGACCTGGAGCGCTTACTACACAAGCCGAACAATTAGCAGGTGGGTTAGGTGGTTATCAACCTTATTTACAACAAGCTGCAGCTTTAAGAGGACCTACGGCATATCAAGCATATATGTCTCCTTACCAACAAGATGTTATTTCTACAACTTTAAAAGAATTTGATGTACAAGCACAAAAAGGTATACCTGGTTTAGCAGCATCAGCAATTAGTGCGGGTGCATTTGGTGGTGGAAGAGAAGGTGTGCAAAGAGCAACATATGCATCTGAATCTGATAGGAACAGATCTGCATTACAAGCAAGTTTATTACAACAAGGTTACACTCAAGCTCAACAAGCAGCTCAAGCAGATTATGCAAAAAATATTCAATTAGCTCAACAAACTCCTGCATTACTTGGTCAACAAATTTCAGGTTTAACTGCATTAGGTTCACAACAACAAGCAAGAGAACAAGCTGAGTTAGAAGCAAAAAGACAACTTGCTTATCAACAAGCGTATCAACCTTATCAAGCAACACAAGCTTTAGGTCAAGGCGTGATGGGATTAATTTCTGGTTACCCAGCGCAAACACAACAAACAATTACACCTTCACCTAGTCCATTACAAACAGCTTTAGGTACAGCTTCAACATTAGCTGGTATCTATAAATTGGTAGGTCAAGGTACAAAAGCATTTGGATTTTAAATGAGTAAAATTTTAAAAAGACCCATGTTCAGAAAAGGCGGACAAGCTATGGACGGCGTTATGTCATTAGCGTCTGGTGGTAGAGCTAAATATCAAGATGCGGGTAGAGTAACTATGGAGGATTTAATTAAAGATGATCCTTATTTAGAAGAAGTTTATAAAACTGCGCAAGCTGGATACGGAAGAGATGTTCAACAAGAAAGAAGTGATGTCCTTGCTAATTTATTAATTAGAGGTGGATTAAATTTAGTATCTGGTGAAGGCGCTGGTAAAGGCACATTAGGTGCTATTGCAACTTCATTTAAAGGACCAACAGATGTAGCGTTAAAAGAAATGGCTGCATTAAAACAAGATCCAGCTGCAATGTTAACAGCTAAAACTGCAATAGAACAAAAAGGTGCAGAGAGATTAGCAGAAATTCAACAAAAAAATAAATTATTAGATGCTCAAAAGAAAGCTCAAATTATTGTAGGGCCACAAAAATCTGGTGAATCTACTGAAGATTATGCAGCAAAAGTAAATGAAGAAGCTAAAAAAATAATTAAAGAATCTGAATATGGTGTAGGTGAAAGATTTAAAGAAGGTATTAAACAAGATGATATTGAAATTATTCAAAAACAATATTTATTAGAAAAACCTGAAGCTGAAAAATATTATAACTTCCAAAAGAAAAAAGAAGCCATTGAAAACAAAACTGGTAAAGCTGTTCAAGGATATATTGATGGTACTAGAACTAAAGGTGGTAAAATTGATTATAGTAGAAAAGCTAAAAACAAACCTGATGGTATTTACTATGATCCTAAGTATGATGTGTATTTACAAATTGAAAATGGTCAAGCAGCTCAAATACAAGATCCTTTAAGTGCAACGTCTATTGAAGGACAACAATCAAGTATACCTAAAGTTTCAACAGATAAAGTTGTGACTCAAGAACCTGGTACACAATTTTTAAAACAAAGAGGCAATAACCCATTTTTAAACATAGGTTAGGAGGCTAAATGACTACCAAGTACGATGAGTTTGAGTCATTTAAGCTTATAGACGAAGAACAAGGCAGCGAAACAAATGCCATTGTTGCCGGTGTTGCAGGTATTGCTTCAGGGCTTATAAAAATTCCAGAAGGTGTTGTATCATTAGGAGCTGAACTTATTGATTTAGGTTTAGACACAGATACTGCAGCAGATGTAGAAAAATTTTTTGATAAAATAAATCCATTTGAAGAAGTAGCAAGAACTAGAGCTATTGGTAAATTAACTGAAGCCATTACACAAGTTGCAGTACCGGGCGGATATGGATTTAAACTTGCAACTAAATTAGCAGACAAAGCAATCAAAGCAAAAAAAGTTGGTAACTATGCAAACCTTGCTAGTCCTAATGTATCTAAAGCTTTAGGCACTGCAGGTGAATTAAATAAAAAAGCTAAGGCTGCAAGATTCGCAGCTGGAGTTACTGGTGGTGCAGTAGGTGAAGCTTTTGTTGCTGACGTAGAAGATATTGGATCTATTGGTGATGCATTTGAAGCAGGCCCTACACAATTAACTTCTGTAACTGATGAAGGTGGACGAGAAGATGCAGGTAGAAAATTATTAAATAGAGTTAAGTTTGGATCTGAAGCAATACTAACTACACCTATTGTTTATGGTGTAGGTAAAGGAATCAAGGCTGCAGCAACTCGTGGCAAGAGACTAGAATTTAGTAATTCAAAACTAGATCAATTTTACAATAAAACATTTTCTGCATTAAGAGCGAGAGGCGCGAAACCACAAGAAATATTTGAAGCTAAGATGGCAGAAAAAGGTGCCACGATGGCTGATACAAATGAAGCAATGAGAATTGTAAAAAGTATTGACACAGAAGTAGATAAAATGTTTCCAACATTAAAAGCTTCTTTCAATAAATCTACCGGTAAAGAGAAACAATTATTATTAAAAGAAATAAATGACACAATGTTTTCAGGTAAACTTGATGAGGGTATACCTACACAAGCAAAAGAAACACTAACTAATACATTAATAAAAAAAGGTTTAGATCAAGAAGGTGTTAATAACTTATTTCAAACTGTAAATGCAGCAAGAAATAAATTTGTAAGTTTAATTGATATAAGTTCTAATGCACCAAAAGATGTTGCACAACTTAAAAGTTTATTAGGTGAAAGAACAAAAGAATATTTAGGTAATACCTATCAAATTTTTGAAGATAAATCTTCAATACCTTTTTTAAATTACAAACCTTCTGATGAAGCAGTAAGTAATGCAAAAGAATTATTTAAAAGATATCATAGATTTGCAAATAGAAAAACACCTGACTTTGATCCAGTTAAAAATGCATTAACAGATCAAGAAGCAGATACATTAGTTAATAATGTTTTAAAGAATGCAGTAGAGGCTAAGTCACCAAAACAATTACCTTTTACAAAATATATAAATCTAACACCAGGTTCTGATGATGTTACGTCTAAAAAATTTTTTAAACAAGTTGTAGAACGTGACATCAATGGTCAAAAGATGAGTCAAGTTGTTGGTGAAGGAAGTAAAGTATTTAGAGAATTATTTGGTAAAATGGAAGATCCAAGATTTTCTGTTTATAATGGTATGGCAAGACTATCTAGTGTTGCTAGAAGAAATGAATTATTAGAAAATTTAGCTAAAGCAGATGATCAAGTTAAATCAGCAGTAGCATCCGGTACAAAGGCAGCTGGCCCTGGAGAAGAGGGTTTCTTTTTTACGTTAGATGATGTTAAAAATTTAAAAGCTGAAAGAGCTTTACCAAACCAAGAGATTGTACCCTTAGATGATTATCTAGCACCATTTTTTAAAGATGAATTTGCAGTCAATCCATTACAAGGTTTATATACATCTAAAGCTATTGCTGAAGGTTTAGGAGATTCATCTAAAGCATTTAAAGGTTTATTCGAGCCACGAGAAGGAGCAACTGGCGTCGAGGAGCTAGGAACATGGGTATATAGAAATTTAATATTGGCACCAAAAGGAATAGCTCAGGTTGCTAAAACTATTTTATCACCGGTTACACACTTTAGAAACTTATTCTCTGCTACAGGTTTTTCTGCTGCTAATGGTATTATGTTTGAAGATCCAAGAGTTGTAGGTAGAGCATTTAAAGAAGCTTTTGGTAATTTACAAGTTGGTAAATCAACTGAAGAACAAGCGAAAGCTTATCAAAAATTATTAAGATTAGGTGTAGTAAACTCTCAAGTTCAATTAGGAGATATTAAAAACTTATTAAAAGATGTTAGATTTGGTGAAAATTTAAACATAGATAAACCTTTAGAATCTATGGGTAAAAAACTTTTTGGTCTTGGTAAACGAGGCGCACAAAAAGGAATGAAATTTGCAGAAGATTTATATACTGCAGAAGATGATTTATTTAAGATTGCAAACTTTGCAGTAGAAAGATCAAGATTAAAAAATGCATATGTAAAAGCAGGTAGAGAATTTACAGAAGATTTTTTAGATGAAGAAGCAGCTAACATTGTAAGAAATACTGTACCTAATTATGCTTACGTATCTGATACTGTAAGAGCATTAAGACGTTTACCACTTGGTACGTTTATGTCTTTCCCATCTGAAATATTAAGAACAACAACTAATATTGCACACAGAGCAATAAAAGAAATTAATGATCCCGCTTTAAGATCTATTGGTATTAAAAGATTGATGGGACTATCAACAGTATTAGCTGTTGCTCCATATGGAATACAAAAAGGTTTCCAAGGTTTATATGATGTAACTAATGAAGAGATGGAAGCAATGAGAAGATATTTACCTGAGTGGTCAAAAAATTCTACAATACTTCCAATACGAGATGAGAATACAGGTGAATTAAAATATATAGATTTTAGTCATGGTAATGCATATGACACAGCTATCAGACCTATTAATACAGTATTAAATAATATTCAAAATGGAATTACAGATGAACAAGCTTTGATGCCAGGATTATTAAATGGAATGTATCAAGCTGCAGGTGAACTTGCATCACCATTTATATCTGAAGCAATTTATACTCAAGCTTTATTAGATTTAACTGTTAGAGGTGGAAGAAGTAAAGATGGTAGACAGATTTGGACTGAAACACAATTAGAAACTGAACCAGGTCAAGTTGTATCAAACTCTATTAATCATATTGCAGAAGCAATGATGCCTTTCTCATATCCACAAATAAGAAGAATTTATCAAGCAGCTTTAGATAAACCAAGTGAGCGAGGAGAGTTCTTTGAATTACCAGATGAGTTATTAGGATTTGCAGGATTCCGTGCAGTTAAACTAGATCCAATTAAATCTATGGGATTTAAATTGGCGGACTATCAAAGAGGTTTAAGGGAAGCTAGAAGATTATTTACAGGTGGTGAAGAAGGATTATTAAGAGGTGGACCTAAAACACCTGAACAAGTTTTAGATAGATTTATTAAAGCAAACAAAGGTAGATTTTTAGTTCAAAAACAAATGAGAAATGATTTATTAGCAGCAGAAATATTAGGTGCTAATGATTTAGATATTAGAAGAGAGTTTGTTGATAGACAACTAAGCAATGATTATATCAGACTATTAAGAGGAAAATTTGCTCCTTATGAAGTATCTGACAACATCAGAAGACAGTTTAAAGAAATAGAAGATACAATTGGTGAGCCGGACCCATATAGAGAAGCATTTAGTACATTAAGAGATGTAACTTTAGATTTAAGAAGTCTATCATTAGATGATAATTTTGATGAATTTATAGATTATAATTTCTATAAAGAATTTTTACCTGGATTTGAAGGAGAACCTGTAACTCAAGTTCCTCCATTACCACCACAACCTATGCCAAATAATAGTGTTATTGGTCAAGTTCAGCCTCAACAACAAACTACAGCTCAGGGATTGACACCTACAGAACTTGCTTTATTATCACCTGAAGAACAACAAATTAGATTACGACAAAGAGGACTAGCATAATGCCGGGAATAATGGATTTAAGAGAAAATTTTCAATTTGGTGGTGGCGCTGATATGGGTCAAGAAAGAGGCCCTGAAACAGGAAGAGCTCCGGGACCAGGGCCAGGAGCGGCACCTGGTAAAGATGATGGACCTATTGATAGGTCTATACGTATGGAAAACATAAGTGTTCCAGGGATAGAAAATATTATGAGAGGTAATTTTGCTCAGTTTGGCCCTGTAACATATAGAGGAGCTCCACAAGTTTTTAATGCTTTTGATCAATCAAGTTATACTGATAGAATTATGGATATTGCTGAAAGGCAACAAAGACAAGAGTTAAGAGATATTGTAGAAGCTTCAGCTCAATACCCTGATCCGTATGAAGGATTTAGAAACAAACAAATGGAAGACATTCCTTTTACAGGAGCACTGTCTATAATGGCTGAGATGATTAAACCAGAGTTACAAAAAGGAATGACATATACTAGAAATTTCTTTCTAGATAAAGTTTTACCTTCTCAAAGAGGTATGTTGGAAGGTGTAGATTTTTCTGATTTAAAACGTTCTCAACAAGAAGATTTGTATAAAGAATATATGAGTCAAAGATTAACTAATCAAATAGATGCATATGGTAATCCTCTGATAACGGGTGAACCAGTCAACTCTGAAGGTAATCCATTAATACCTTTATTAGCAGCTCAACAACAAGAAAATTTACAAGGTGGTGTTGCTCAACTTTATAATCAATATATGCAAAATATAGAACGTGGGGAGCTCTATAATGGCTAAAGAACCTAAAACAACAGGGGAACATTTAATTTATTTATATGGCCACATTAAAGGTTTAAAGAAAGACATACATACTATTAAAAACAATCATTTAAAACATATGCATGAAGACATAGATAAAACTTCTAGAAAAATAGATTATGTTCTAGGATTGATTGTTGCAGCACTTGGTGCTATAGCCGGAAAATATTTCGGAATATACTAATAGAAGGAAGATATATGGAAAATAGCTTATTGGTACATAAGCATCTTATTGTCAGAGCAGAAATAAATAACCCTCCAGTAGATGAAAATTATTTAAAAAGTTGGTTATATAATTTTATTTTAGAAATAAATATGAAAGTATTTATGGGTCCATATGTTAAATATTGTAATATGCCAGGTAATAGAGGAATTACAGCTGTTGCAATTATTGAAACATCACATATTGCAATGCATGTTTGGGATGAAGTTAAACCAGCTCTAATGCAGTTTGATGTTTATAGTTGTGGTGAGTTTGATCATGAGCAAATTTGTAAAAAAATACAAAACGATTTTAATACTTCTAAAATTGAATATAAGTATTTAAACCGAGAAACTGGACTAGTTGACCTTTAAAAAGTCTTCCTGAGAGCTTCATATTTTGACGAAACAGCCTTGACATGACCTGTAGTACCTCTTATATATTAGGCAGGTGCAGCAATTGGGCTGGCCACTAAACTTTGCTTAACATTAACAAGGAGGTTTATATGACAGGTTTAGATTTAATTAACAGATTCCAAAAAGATCTTTGGGACAATTCAAATAAAATGTTTGGTGATTCTTTTGATAGTATCTTTGATAACTTATCTAAAGTTCAATCTTTTCCATTTTACAATGTAGTAAAATATGGACAAGGCGAATATGGTATTGAGTTAGGTCTTGCTGGATTCAATAAAAAAAATGTTAAAGTTCAATACAAAGACGGTGTATTAACTGTTTCTGGTCAAGTAGATGACAAAGAAAAAGAATACATTGAAAAAGGTTTAGCATTCAGAAAATTCTTTAAACAGTTTCAATTAAGAAATGATGTTACTATTGGAGAAGCTGAAATGAAAGACGGTGTATTGACTGTTAAACTTGGTGTAGAAGAACCAGGATTAACTGACCCTCAAGACATAGAAGTTAAATAATTATTGTGGGGCTTCGGCCCCACATATACAACCCATAAATTTTTGTTTAAAATTAAAATTTTCTCTTATAATTTCACAAAGATCAATACAATCTACACCTTTAGGTATTTCTAAATTAACCAACATTTCTTTAGTTACAGGAACTAAATGATATAAACCGTCTGAAAGAATAATTAAATCCATTCTTTTAATTCTTCTCCCATAATTTCAGTGGCTATATTAACTTTATTACGTAAAGCTTTAACAATTTTTTCATCAATAGTTCCTTCAGCAATTATATCAACATAAGTCATAGGTTTTTCTTGGCCTATTCTATCAATCCTTGCTTCTGACTGTTGACGTTTTTCTAAATCATATCCATTAGAATAATAAATCATAGTTGATGCACCAGTAAGAGTAATACCATAACCACCTGTTTGTGGTGTACCAACAATAAATCTAACTTTAGATTCTGGGTTTTGAATTTCCTTAATTGCTTTTTGTCTATCTTCAGTTGTAGTATCACCAAAATAAGTTACAGTTGAACCAGGATATTTTTTTTCTAATGCATCAACAATACTTTTAATATCATGTCTATAGTGAGCCCAAATAACTGCTTTACCTTCAACCTCTTCAATAATATTCATTAACTCATTAAGTCTATTACTTTTAACTTCTTGAACAGAATCATCATCAGCTTTAAAATGACCACAAGTAATTTGATGTAATCTCATTAATTGAGTAATAACAGTTGCAGTAGTTGTCATTTTACCATTCAACATAGCAAGAGCCTGTTCTTTCATTTGTTTATATAATTTTTTCTGTTCATCAGTTAATTGTATAATTCTTTTCATAAAAGTTTTTTTAGGTAAATCCAAACAATCATCTTTTAAACATCTATATGAAAATGGTTTTAGTTTTTCTGATAACTCACCTAAATTTCTATAACCAACTACGATTTCAACTTGTCTTCCTGATACATTTATTTTTCTGCAAATAGCATATCTAGTTCTAAATGAATAATAAGATTGTTGATCTAATAACCACGGATCTAAAAATTGACATTGACTAAATAAATCTAAAGGTGATTTAGTTACAGGAGAACCTGTAAGTATTCTTCTATACTTACCATATTTAGATAAATCTAAAATAGCTTTAGTTCTTTTTGCACTAGGATTTTTTATTGTAGTAGACTCATCAATACCTATCAATGCTCTATGTGAATTTAAAAATTTCCATGCGTATTGTAATCCTTTTTTAGTTGAGAATGCTTCAACATTCATAATACAAATATGTAAATCTTCATCAGCTTCAAACATAGATTTCATATCAGGAGCATCTGGTTTAGTTTGCCAAAAACCAATTTTATTTTCTATGTGGTCAGGTAAATGATTTGGAATTTCAGAAGAAAACCAGTTTTTATATACACCTTTAGGTGCAATAATTAGTGCTCCATTAATTTTACCTTTATCATAAAGCATAGCAATATTATCAATAAGAACCTTTGATTTACCGGTACCCATTTCCATAAAGTACGCAAATACTTCTTTATTCCAAGACATTTCTAATGCTTTGAGCTGATGCTCAAAAGGTTTACTTTTGAATTTATAGTTCATAATTTTTATTAGTTCTTTCTATTGTAATGCGTTACCAAATAATGTATTAAGAGTCAATAGAAATATGAAAAATAAAGTTTACGTGATCCAGGACATCCCTGGTACTAGAGAAGGTCGTCCCAAAATAAATATTATTGGTGCGTCTGAATTTGGTGAATTAAAAGTTTTACTACCAGAAAATGCACAAATTATTTTAAGTGCAGGTCCTTTAGTTTTTAAATTAAGAAAAGCATTAAAAGAATATACAGCAGAAGATTATTTACTACTTACAGGTGATCCTGCAATAATTGGTGTTGCATGTTCTATAGTTTCTGATATTACAAATGGAAAATATAAATTATTAAAATGGGACAAACAAGAAAGAAGATATTATCCAATTGAAATTGATTTATACCAAAAAGAATCCTCTTGACAATTTAGTTTGTAGGATTATATTAGAAAGAAATAGAAAGGTTATAAAATGAGTGAAATTAATTATAGAGATGATAAGCAAGATCAAATAAGTTCTGTTGCTAATCCAAATGAATTAGCTAATAAAGTACAGGAACTAAAAAATTTAGAAGATGAAATTAAAAATGCTGAAGATGGTATTAAAAAATTAAAAGAAAAAGCAAATATAATTTCACAGTTTGAAATTCCTCAAATGATGGAGGAAATGAATATTAAAAAATTAAAGCTAAAAGATGGAGAGACAGTTGAAGTCTCCAACTTTTATAGTGCATCTATCTTAGATGAAGATGCAGCTTTTAACTGGCTTCGTGATAACGGTCGAGGTGATATTATTAAAAATGATATTACCGTTACCTTTGGTCGTGGCGAAGATAACAAGGCAGCAAAATATGCTGTCCTTGCAAAAGGTCAAGGATACGAACCTGTCCAGAAAGTGGGAGTACATCCTCAGACCTTAAAAGGAGTAGTTAGGGAGTGTCACGAGTCTGGAATCGAACTCCCTGATTGCTTCAAAACTTACGTAGGTAACCGTACAAATATAAAAAGGAGTTAAACTATGAGTACAGAAGTACAAACAAAAAAGGCACAAACACCTTCTACTATTTTATATAGAGAAGATGCCGGAACAGGTTTTGAGAATGTAAGACAAGAATCTCTTGCTTTACCTATCTTAAAACTTTTACAGAATGGATCTGGAGAAGCACAGAAGCGTAATCAAAATTACGTTGAAGGTGCAGAACCAGGTATGTTCTTAAATATAGTTACTAAAAAACTATATGATGGTGATAAAGGATTTAGAGCAATCCCTTGTTACTATAAAATGGAGTTCCAAGAATGGGCAGAATTTGGTACTGGTTCAGGTAGACCAGAACAAATTTATCCTGCTGATTCAGATATTCTATCAAAAACTACTAAGGATGGTGGTAAAGATAGATTACAAAATGGTAACTACATTTTAACAGTGCACCAAAACTATGTTATTGTAGTTGGTGAGAATGGAGCTGAGAAAGCTTTGATGTCAATGTCCGCATCTCAAGGTAAGATTGCAAGAAAATGGATATCATTGCAAAAATCTCAAACACTAAAAGATGCTGAAGGTGTATATACACCTGCTCCATATGCTTTTAGTTATCACATAACATCAGTATTAAACTCTGGAAAAGGTAATCAATGGTATGGTTTTTCTGTTGGTGCACCTGAACAAGTGAAAGATTCTAGTATGTATCAAGCAGCTAAAGACTTTCATGTTTCCATGAGAAATTACGACAAGTAATTGCCACAATCAGGCGGTACAGATGTGCCGCCTGATACAAATTTATCAGAGGGAAAATGATAGAAAGATTAAAAGATATATTTAAAGGTTTAGAAAGTGCACATGGTATCACTAGAAAAACTGAAGAAATAAGACACGACGGTAAAAACGAAGTTAGATCAAAAACTATAAGAGAACCTGTAACTAATGAGTTGTGGGAAAAACATTTAAAAGGTGAAGAACCTGGTCTTGGTATTATACCAATTAATGAAGATAATAAATGTAAATGGGGTGCAATAGATATTGATACCTATCCTTTTGATCATTTAAAATTAATTAAAAAAATAAGAGAAAAGAAATTACCATTAATTGTATTTAGATCTAAATCAGGTGGTGCACATGTTTATTGTTTTACAAAACAATTTGTACCTGCATCTTTGATGAGACAAAAATTACAACTAATGGCATCATCATTAGGTTATGCTAAAGCAGAAATATTTCCTAAACAATCTAAAATTATGGCTGATAGAGGAGATGTTGGTAGTTTTTTAAACATGCCTTATCACGGTGGAGATAGAACAGTTAAATATGCAATTGATGATAATGGTAATTCTTTAACTATAGACAGTTTTATAAAATCATATGATTTAATTGCTTTAGAAGATATTGAGTTAGAAAATTTATTTGTAAATAAAACAAAAGAAAAAGAAAAAGAAGCATTTCCTGATGGTCCACCATGTTTAAATACCATTATTAAAAATGGTCCTATTGTAGAAGGTAATGGTGATGTTGCAGCATCGGGTAGAGATAATGGGTTATTTAATATTGGAGTTTATTTAAAAAAATTTAATCCAACAGGATGGAAAAAAGATTTAGATAATTATAATGATGAAAAATATATCAAACCTAAATTATCTTCTGAAGATGTTATCAGAATTAAAGAACAAGTAGAAAAGAAAGACTATGATTATAGATGTAAAGATAAACCTATTTGTAATTTTTGTAATGAAAAACTTTGTTATACAAAACAATATGGAAAAGGTGGTGATGTTAGAATGCCATCAATTGAATCAATAAGAAAATATGAATCTGATCCACCAATATTTTTTGTAGATATAGATGAAGATTCAATAGAAGTTGATGCAGCAACATTACATGATCATGAAAAATTTAGTATTGCATGTATGACTGAACTTGGAAGACCATTAATTCCAGTTGCTAAATTAGTATGGAGAAAACAACTAGCATCTTTAATGAAAAACATGTCAACATTAGATGCTCCAGATGATTCTAAGATAGATATACAGTTAAAAGAATTAATAACTGAATTTATAAGTCGTGATGGAAAAGATATATCGGCAGTATTACAAAGTAAACCTTATACAGAAAATGGTGTTAGTTATTTTAAATTTAAAGATTTTTGGAGATTTATTATTAGAAGTAAAAGTTGGCCTGAAAAAACTTATTCAAAAAATAAAACTATCAGATTAGTAGAAAATTTATTTAATGGTAAGGTAGCGACCAGAGATATTACAGTAAAAATTAAAGGAAAAGAAGAAAAGAAAACAGTCAAATTATGGACTGTAGAAAAAATTGAAGTGCAACAGTATACACCAAAAAGATTAGAAAAGAAAGCGGCACCATTTGAATGAGAACAGTTATAGCAGGACCACCTGGAACAGGTAAAACACATACCTTAATTCATAAACATTTACATAATGAATTAATTGTAAATAAAACTGATCCTAAAAAAATTTGTTACATTACATTTAGTAATGCTGCAGCTGATGAAGCAAGAGACAGGATACAAAAAGAATATCCAACATTTGAATTTGATTGGATATGTACCATGCATTCAATGGGAACTAAATTATTAAATATAGATACAAAATCTCAATTATTAAAAGATGAAAACTGGAATCCATTTAAAAATAAATATGGACATACTGATATGCATTTTGAAACGATACAAAAAGAAAATGGTTATCATGAATATAAAAATCAATACATGAAAATTATAGAATATTCTCGTTGTACTAAAATGAGTTTGCAAGATGCAGCAATCAAATTAGATTTAATAGATTTTATTAGTGAACCTTTACTTGAACAATTAAATCAAGATATTATTGATTACAAAAAAGATTATAACATGTTTGAATTTTCAGACATGATTTCCGATTTTGTTGAGAAGAAACTTTGCCCCTCCCTCGGCGCCGTTTTTCTCGATGAAGCTCAGGATCTGAATCCTCTGCAATGGGATATGTTTTTTTATATTGAGTCTCAATGTAAAAGATCTTACGTTGCAGGGGACGACGATCAAGCTATCTATGCTTTTCAAGGAGCTGATCCTAAGATATTTATTAATTTACAAGGAACTCCAGATCATCAAACTGTATCAAGAAGGGTGCCTAAAGAAATACATAGAACTGCTTTATCTATATTAAATAATATAGATGAAAGAAGAGAGAAAGTTTGGAAACCTAGAGAAGCAGAAGGGCATGTTATAGAAGATTTAGAACTAGAGGATATTGATTTTAGTAAAGGTCAATGGATGATTTTAACTAGAACTAATGATCAAATGAAAAATTTAGTACCAATCCTGCAACAAACGGGATACAGATTTGACTGTAAATTCAATGACTTACTGCCTTTAGATGTCATTAAAGCTATTAATGATTGGGATCGGTTAAATAAAGGTGCAAGTATCTCCGGAGAAGAAGCTCAAAACATTTATGAATATTTAAAATACGATAAAGGGGATGTTGCTTATGGATTTTCTGGAGGCAAGTCTCTAGCAAATGTAGACTCGATTGATATGGATGAATTGAGAATGGATCATGGTTTGATTGCTCATGGTGACTGGAGTGCATTACGATTTAAAGATTACCAACATCAATATATCCAGGAGCTAGTAGCGAGCGGCGAGGATCTAGGTAAATCTGCAAGAATAAAATTATCTACTATACATTCTGTTAAAGGAGAAGAATCCGAAAATGTAATTTTGTTTACAGATTTAGAAAGAATTATTTACGAAGCAGCACAGGTAAATAAAGACACAGAACATAGATTATTTTTTGTTGGTGTCACAAGAGCAAAAGAAAATTTATTCATAATGAATCAAGGTTATGAATATCAATATAACATAGGAGAAGAAATAATATGACAAATAAAGGTATCTTTGATGAAGCATTTCCACAAGATAAGCAGATAGGCGGGAATCATTACAAAAACTTTCACATTCAACCGTATGAATTTATATCAAAAAATGATCTTTCATTTTTTCAAGGGAATGTAATTAAATATGTGTGTCGATACTTGAATAAGAACGGAATACAAGATATAGAGAAGATAATTCATTATTGTGAATTAGAAATTAAAAAGTTGAAAGATACAAAATGATTAATTATGAAAAAACAGCGGCCTATGATTTAGGTTTACTTACTTGTCTTTGTATTTTTTATTTTATGTTAGGAGTATAATATGATGTTTAATGCAGCAACAGAATGGACATGTCCAGAAACTTTTCCTGATTTATCAAAATACGATTACGTAGCAATTGACTTAGAAACAAAAGATCCTAATTTAAAATCAAGAGGATCTGGAGCAGTTATAGGTGAAGGAGAAATTATTGGTGTCGCTTTAGCAGTTGATGGCTGGTCTGGTTATTATCCAATAGGACATAGAGAAGGTAATTTAGATAAAAGAATTGTATTAGATTATGTAAAAGATGTTTGTAAAGCACCAAACACAAAAATATTTCACAATGCAATGTATGATGTTTGTTGGTTAAGATCGTATGGAATTCAAATCAATGGTTTTATTATTGATACAATGGTAATGGCATCATTGATTGATGAAAATAGATTATCTTACACATTAAATAGTATTGCCTATGAATATTTAAGAGAAGTTAAAGATGAAAAAGGATTAAAAGAAGCAGCAGAAGCTGCGGGTGTAGATGCTAAATCTGAAATGTATAAACTTCCTGCAATGTATGTTGGAGCTTATGCAGAAAAAGATGCTGAGTTAACTTTGGAATTATTTAAATCTTTATCTAGAGAAATACAAAAACAAAATTTGTCAGAGATATTTGACCTGGAGACACAACTGTTTCCATGTTTAATTGATATGAAGTTTAAAGGAGTCAGAGTAGACGTAGAAGCTGCACACAAATTAAAACAAAACATGTTAAAAGAAGAAGAGGCACTACTATTAGAAGTAAAAAAGCAAACAGGAATTGAACCACAAATATGGGCAGCGAGGTCCATTGCGAAAGTTTTTGACAAGCTCGATTTACATTACGAAAGAACTTTGAAGTCACAGGCGCCATCCTTTACTAAAAATTTTTTATCTGAACACAAACATCCTTTAATACAAAAGATTGCTAAAGCAAGAGAAATTAATAAAGCACATACAACTTTTATTGATACAATTTTAAAACATGAACATAAAGGTAGAATTCATGCAGATATAAATCCAATACGATCTGATCAAGGTGGAACTGTAACTGGTCGATTTAGTTATTCTAATCCTAACCTGCAACAGATTCCTGCAAGAAATAAAAATTTAGGACCAAAGATAAGATCATTATTTATACCAGAACAAAATCATACTTGGGGTTGTTTTGACTATTCACAACAAGAACCAAGATTAGTAGTTCACTATGCAGCAACTACAGATCCAATTATGTATGATGATTCAGTAACTTCTATTGTAGAAAAATTTAAAAATGATTCAGTGGACTTTCACCAAACTGTAGCAGATATGGCCGGTATATCTAGAAGTAATGCTAAAACAATTAATTTAGGATTGTTCTATGGTATGGGTAAAGCAAAACTTCAAGCAGAACTTGGTTTATCTACTAAAGCAGAAGCTGAAAATTTATTTAATCAATATCATGAAAATGTACCTTTTGTTAGAGAACTAATGAACAGAACATCTCAACAAGCTCAATTGTCTGGATCTATTGGAACATTACTTGGACGTAGATGTAGATTTAATAAATGGGAACCAAATACTTTTGGCATGCATACTCCTATGACTTTAGAAGAAGCTGAAAGAACTTATGGAAGAGGAAGAATAAAAAGAGCTTTTACATACAAAGCTTTAAATAAATTAATACAGGGTAGTGCGGCTGACATGACTAAGAAAGCTATGTTAGATTTATATAATGAAGGTATTATACCGCATATTCAAATTCATGATGAATTAGATATTTCAATTGAATCTGATAAACAAGCAAAAAAGATTATTGAGATTATGGAAAATGCTGTTACACTAGCGGTTCCAAATAAAGTTGACTATGAACATGGTAAAACATGGGGAGAGATAAATGGATGACGATAACATAAGGATTAAAGTATGGCCTATCTTAACGCGAATATACCGCCTATATACTGTAAAATTAAAACCGAGTATCTTTACGATATGGACATGGATAAAAGAGGCGAGCTTGACTGCGTTGTCTTCGGTCTTTGCTCTATTTCAGGTCGTGCTCTCCTTTTTCATGCGCTGCTTCCCAACGGTGCAGTCTATTATAGATTGCCTATCTCAGCGTTTTTCCAAAAACGTTTTTCTAGATCCGAAGTGCCAGATATGTCGGTCGACCAGTTACAATTGTGGAACTGTTTTAGTTATTGGCCTAGTGTGCATGTCTTTGATTTTCTTGCTGGTGTAGATGGTAAGTATCGTGGAAAGGATAAAAACTTTTATCCAGGAAATTATTTATTTACTGTTGACTGGGCTCATCCTGAACCCAATATTTTGGATGTGGAACATTCTCAAATACCTCAAGAACATAAGTGTGCACATATATTGGCTCTTGATAACGGTAATTTTGCAGCTCAGCCTAATAATCGCATTTTGTGGCATGTTAATAACTACACTACTGATAACAGCTGGCCTGACTATAAAGTACAAAATACAGTCTGGGATGTCGAAGGTGCTGACTGGATTACGGAAGATTCTGACAAAATGTTCTATGAGATAGAATCAAATAACACTTCTAAAAAATAAAAATAAGTATATAATAGTAGGTTCACCTAATTAAGGAGGATTTATGATTGATAGATTTACACATTTGTTTAGAAAAAGAAACAAAGAACAAATTCTAGTTTCTAAAAACAAAACTTTATTAAAATCAAGAAGTGAAGTAGATATCAATGCTAATGGTACATCAGGATATGTAGTAAAATATGGACCAAACAAAGGAAAAGTATTAGCTCATAAAACTACAAAATCTACTAATAATTGGTAGTTGATCCTACATTATAATTATTCTAAACAACATTTATGAAAATAAGTGATAATACAAATGTGGGTTTACCACTAAGAAATTTAATTGGCCTAATTGCAGCTATTGTTGTTGGTGCATGGTTTGCATTTGGTGTTATTGAAAGACTTAATCAATTAGAAACTAAAAACCAGTTATTTGAAAAAGATTTACTAGAGGCGAGCGTCCAGAAGCCTATTGACCAGGAGCAGTTTATGATCCTGGAATGGCAAGCAAAACAAATTGAAAAGATGCAAAAACAATTAGAAGACAATGTACACACAGGGGTAATGTTAAAACAACACACAGATTCAATTGAAAAATTAAAAAAAGATATTGAAAAATTAAAAGATGCTACAAGAGATATTAAATTTGCTAATGGAAACGGACATTAACGCCGGTAGTTTTCAAGAATACGATTATAATAATGAATATAAGGAGTGTGAATGGCGAAATTAGTTATAGCACTATGCTTGTTTTTAAATGGTGAACTGGTAGAACATAGAGTACAAGAATCTATGTCTACATGTTTAAAAATGAAACGTGAAGCAACACGTAATATGAATATGGAAAATAAACAATTAATGTGTGGTGAAGTAAAAGCTATTATAACTAAAAATATTGACGGCAGTAATAGTATAGATAAAATTATCATTGAATCAAAATAATGAACCTTTCTCGTAACTTTACTCTTTTAGAATTAATTAAATCAGACACTGCTGTTAGAAAAGGAATTAACAATAATCCTAATGCAGGTCAAATAGAAAAATTAAAATTATTTTGTGAAAATATTCTTCAACCAGTTCGAGACCATTTTGGCAGAGTGAAGGTGACCTCAGGTTTCAGGTCCCCGGAATTATGTGTGGCTATAGGCAGCTCAATAAACAGTCAGCATGCGAAAGCTGAAGCAGCAGATTTCGAATGTGTTGGTGTAGATAATGCTGAAGTTGCGGATTGGATTAAAAAGAATCTTGAAACAGATCAGCTGATTTTAGAATTTTATACTCCAGGCGAACCCAATTCCGGATGGATTCATTGTAGTTGGGTCCCGGAAAATAGACGAGAACAGTTTATGCATGCATATAAATCAGAAGGTAAAACAAAATATAAACCCATAATAGGAAAGGCAGTAGATTTAGTATGAGTAATTTCAAATCAATAAGATTATTTAACAACATAGATACGGTAAATGGACACTGTGAATATTGCGATGAAGAATCAATATTAGTTGCCATCGTTCCTGAATATTACAGATGTACTAATTGTGGTGAAGACACCAAACAACATATAAATGGTAGTATTAGATATTTAAAGTTGTCAGATTCTGATAAAACGTTTATAAAAGATCATGGCAAAACAGAAATTTACTAACTACGTACCTAGACCAAAACCTCCTAAACGTCCAGGAGTTCACAAAAAATCTATGAATAAATCAGAAAAAAGAAGTTATAAAAAATACAATGGTCAAGGCCGTTAAACAAGGTCGCCTTCTACTTCAATTTCATCGCAAGTAAATTTAGGATATAATTTATATTGATTAATATTGTCTTTATCGAAAAATTTTTCGGCGTATAATATCTCATATGACTCAGAAAGTCCAGCTCTTACACATTCATAGTGTGTATCAAATGTTTTTGGATATATATAAGGCTCATTATTGGGGATAATACATCTTCCATCAATTGCTGAACAAATAAAAATTGTTAAAAAGAATTCCATTGACTTGACTTGACTTTTTATTTTAATATCCTATATTGTATGTTAAATAATAAAGGAGAATATAAACAATGACTGACTTTAGCAAGTATAAAAACGTTACTGTCGATAATAAAACTTATGAGACAATAACAAAGCTGCAGACTAAAATGACACCTGATGTTAGATTAAGTCGTAGTCAAGTAGTAAAAACATTAGTGGCAGAGAAAGCGAGAAAAATGAATGGCAAACTCTCATCAAAATAAAACACATGTCTTCTATGGTCAAGCTATGGTAGAATATGATAACGCACCTTCAGAACAAAAACTTTGGAGAGCAGTATTAAATCAAGCATTAGAAGATGCCTTTGGTATAAATACTATTTATATTTGTGATAAAGATAAACAAGAAGTAAATGAGTATTTTAGAAAAAGAACTCCGGAGTTTGATCGACTATGTGAAGATGCAGGTTTAGATCCCACTAGACTTTGGAGAAAGGTGCAAAGATTAAAAGGTGTACAAGCAGGGTTTTTAACGCCTTTAAAAAAAGAAAAAAATGTATTAAAGATGTTTGAATCTTTTAAAGAAAGAAGAGAGCAATATAGAAAAACACATTGGAGGAATAATTATGTCGGGTAAAATGATATGTCCAGACTGTAATGGTAATGGTTATATTGGTTCTACAAAAGAACCAGACTTGGTTAAAGATTGTAAAAAATGTAATAATCAAGGAGAAATAGAAATTACTGAGGAATCTATTAATGAATTATTAGATAAAGTTCAATCAGCGAGGTTACAATGAGTACGGAACGATTAATGTTAGAAAGTAAATTAGTTAAAGAATTAAATGGAGTCATTAAAAAATTAAATGATGAAGTTGATATGTTAACTAAACAAAAAGAATATCTTCAATCTAAACTAAGGGAAAAAAATGTCAAAGAAGGAAAAAAAGAAGAAGCCTAAAAAGAAACCCTATACCGTTGAAGGTTATTATTATGACGGTAAAGATACTTATACTATGGTAAGAGATAAAAATGATTTTAGAAAAGAGAAAAAAATAAAAGGAGTTTTATGACACCTAAACAAAAAAGATTAAGGATTAGAATTAAAAATGAAAGAATTAATAAAATTAAAAAATATGTTTTAGGAATTATATTACTTGCAGGTTTTTTAAAATTATTATCAGAAGGATTGAGGTTAATATGATAAGAGGAGATAGTACAGATTATGAATTACTTGAAAAATGGACTAAAGGATTTGATTGTCAAGGTTATAAAACATGTGAGATTGGTGTTCGAGAGGGACTGGGATCTAAAATTATTATGGATAATGTTCGCAATAACTATATTCACGTGGGTGTCGATCCTTACGCCAATTTAAAATATCAACATTATGATGATACAGGGGCCTACACCTGTGATTATACTGACGAGATGCGAGATACCATGCTAAATGATTTTAAAGAATATCGTAATCAAGGCCAATTTACTTTATGCAACATGACTGACACTAAATTTATGAATGATACTGAACATAAAAATTCTACGTTTGCGTTTGTACATTTTGATGGGCCACATATGACTAAAGATGTCATTACCGAAACAGTATGGTTTGCAAATAGATCAGCACCACATACTCGATTTGTATTTGATGATCATGGTAAATATGGAATGAATACTGTTATCAATCTTTTACAATATTATAATTTTAAAACTATAGAAATGGGTTCTAATAAATGTCTGTTAGAGAAAAACAAATAAGTCTTTTTCCGGAAAAACAAATAAGTATAAGTGTTAACGGTGTTCGTGCTGTTAACACTGTTGATCTTTATGAATTAAAAGTTCCTTTTGATTCTACACCAGGGGAATATATTTACATGAAAGATTATGTAAACAAAGGGGAATATAAACTTCATTCATCAGGTGCGTTTCATTATTTTCATAAAACTAAAGTTACATTGTTAAGACCTGGATTATTACCTAATTATTTTAATGAACCTGTTTTTCCATGGATACAAAGTGTTCACAATAAATCAGGGGATATTAGAGTTCCTCGTGTGCCACAAACGAGATCACCTTATCCTGCAATTTCAATTGGTAAACATAATAAAAAATTACAAATGCATGTTATATGTGCAGCTGCTTTTATACCTCAACCTAAAGATATAAATTATTGTTTGGTTAGTCATAAAAATCATATGAAGTGGGATTACAGTTTAAGAAATTTAGAGTGGAATACTCATAAAGGAAATTCTGATGGTTTTAAAAAAGAAAGACGTATGAATCCATTAGAAGTATTTGATAAATGGTGGGATGAATACACGAGAGGAGTTGATTACGATGTCGATGACTGGCAAAAAGAAGAAGACCAATTCTAATCCAATTGCTAAAGATTTAAGAACACCAAAATATAAAAAACGTGTGATTGAAGATAAAAAGAAAAAAGAAGAATTAAAAAGATATAAAAATTTTTATAGATTGGAATATTTAAAATAATGGTACCAAAATGTTTTAGTTGTGGTGAAGATTTAATTTGGCAAAATGATTATGATACAGAAGATATTGGTCAAGAAGATTCAGAATATTTAATTGTTTCTATGTATCAGTGTCCGAATGAAGAGTGTGAGGCATGGTATGAAGTGTATCACACAAAAGAAAGGGAGATACATTAGAATGGTTTTAAAGTGGAATAAACAATTTGAATATCCAAAATCAGTGCGTGAATTGATTAATGAAAAAAGACATTATGTTATTGGTGAAGAAAAATTACCTTCTGTTACTACCATATTATCTAATACACAATCCCAAGAGAAACAGGATTCTTTGGCTAAATGGAAAGCTAAAGTTGGCGAAAAAGAGGCAGAACGTGTTAAAAATACGGCAGGAGCAAGAGGTACTAAAATGCACTCAATATTAGAGGGTTATATAGAGGGAGAAAACGTCTTAGATCTTACAGAGACGGGCGGAGAGGCGCATAGAATGGCTAATACGATTATCGACCAGGGTTTTAAAGATTTGGATGAAATATGGGCTTCTGAGGCGACTTTAGCCTATCCTGGATTGTATGCAGGTGCTACGGATTTAGTTGGTATTTATCAAGGGCGCGAAAGTATAATTGACTTTAAACAATCGAACAAGCCTAAAAAAGCTGAATGGATTGAGGACTACAAGCTTCAAGGTGCAGCATATGCCACTGCGCATGATGACATGTTTGGAACACAGATAGAACAAACTGTAATTCTAATGTGTACTCCTGATTGTTTCTTTCAAAGATTTATTATCAATGGAAAGGAATTTAGGGAATATAAATGGAAATGGCTAGAAAGGGTAAATCAATACTATGAACAAAAGAAATATGAATTTAGACAGGAATGTGACACAAATGACACAGGAATGTGATAAACTTGCCACACGCTACTGGCGGAGAGAGGCGAGCAGCAGGGAACAAGGGTATGAATTGTGGTTAAAAGAAGTTAAAAAAGTCAGCCATTTTATTGATGTTTTTAAGAAAAAGGACAGTAATATTGACTTATAATTTAGAATTAAAATCCACCAACTTTTTTGTGATCGTTTGGAAGTGGCTTGTATCAACAATTCTAGCGGCGAGGGGCAAAAAAAAGTTAGAAAAGTTGGTAAAAAGTTGGGACCAAAATGCTCTAGAATCCTTGTTATATAGGGACTATTTAACTTTTCCAACTTTCCTACTTTTTTTTTGCCGAATTTTGAAGGTAATTATATTTAAAAAATATTTTAGACCCTATAAGTAGGTGTAGTTGGGTGATATAAACTGAATATGGTATATAAAAAATCTAAATATAAATCAGTTGTTATTAATAAAAAGCGTTATTATTTCTATAAAATAACTTGGTTGGATATTTTAGGTGACAGCGGGCATGCAGACAATGATGAATTTAATCAAATGAAACCTGCAGAAATGATTACTCATGCATATGTTTTTTCAAAGGATAATAAGATGCTGAAAACGTTTTCGTCATATGATAATTCTCATGAATCCTTTTCAGATCGTAATGTGTTTCCAATTGGATGCATTAAGAAATTAGAAAAGATTAACATTTAGGAGGATATATGAGAAAACAATGTCAACAGTGTAAAGAAGCATTTGATGCAAAAGATGAGTTAGACAACTTTTGTAGTGATGATTGTAAACAAGAAGCTTTAGCAGCGTTAGATTCTAATTCTGATGAGTGTCTTTCTTGTCAGTAAATTCAAATTGATCATTAGGAATTGATTTAACTTTATCTTTCAATTCTTCAACTTCAACACCTTCTAGGATCGGTGAGTATTCATTGATGATTGTCTTCAGACGATTTTCTAATTGTTCTGCTGATAAGTCTTCAAGCTTACCGGTCCTAATTATTTTTTGTTCAACATATAATCCGGCAGCTTTACCACGTGCAACTTCAGCATTAATTGCAGCTGACCATGCACCTTTTTTTCTAGACTCTTCTCTAAGTTTTGCTAACTCAGTTATATGTCTTTCATAAGTGACTTCGTATTTTTTTTGATATTCTTCTCTTAATTCTCCAATGTATTGTACTACCATTGGATATTTCTGCGGATTAGTTAGTTCTGATCCTGTAATTCTAGCTCTGTCTTTTGCATAACCGGCGTCAATGGCACATTCGTATTTAGTTTTACGACCTTCATTTGCAACTAACTCTAGTGCAAATTTTTTCTGCATTTCTGTTAATTCTTTTTGTCTTCCCATAGTTGACTTATAACGTAATTTTGAGTAAAAGCAATTGTGATTAGTGGAAAGTTATTTAGACAGGCATTAGATAAGTTTTTAAAATCTCCTGTAGCTCAGGATGCAAGAGTACAAGTTGTACTTCCTAACGGAGAATTTTTTGACATTAGAGAAATTAATTTACTTGAAAATAAATTAATTGGTGTTAGAGAAAGTCATAGACTTGTAATCACAATTGAACCAGAAAGAGCTAACATGGGTAAAGTTTTGAAGAAGGTCTAGTTACTTTGAAACCGGAGTCAAAATTTTATGCAGAAATTAAAAAATATTTTAAAGAATTTAGTCTCATTCGACTTGAAAATCTTAGTCTTGCCGGTACTCCTGATCTATTGGTCTATAATAATAATCGGCACTTTTTCACTATAGAGCTGAAAGTAACAACTGGTAACAAAATAAGGTTTTCACCACACCAAATTGCCTTTCATATGAGGCATCCTCTGAATACATTTATCCTAGTTAAGCACCTCGCTTCTAGTTCCTATAAACTTTATGAAGGAAAGAAAATTCAGGAGCTTGTCGCTCGTGGCTTGTCGCTTGATGCTTGCTGCTCGGGGCTTGAAGCTTGTCGCTTGAGACTTTCAGAGCTTGGCGCTTGACGCTCGTCGCTTGAAGCTTGTTGCTTGCTGCTTGAAGCTTCCTTCTCTTCTCTCCCTCTCCTCCTGAGCTCTTCGTAATACTTCGGATGTCGGAAGACGTGGCCCATCTTTAGTGTGCAAGATAGGCAACGTTTTTAACAGAAGGATCCCAGCACGCTCTACAATCTAAACACTTGTTATCTTGCTTCGATGCTGGACATGTAGCCTGAGCCGGCTCTGTTACAACCGTTGACGTGTTGTTCCAGTTTCCAGCTGCTGGCTGGTTCACCATTGGCATGGAGAATCTTAGAGTCAAGTTACTAGGCGCTCGGTCCTGGTATTTTTGCGTCCACGCTTCACGTGTTGGCAACCAGTGCTTCACCCCTGGCGTGAGCTTTGCAACTTTATAAATTTTTGCTAGATGCTTCAAGCTCTGCAGGTCTCCGGAGTCGTGCCATCTAAAATATTTTGCTTTCTTTGAATTGATCAGGGCCGCCATAGCTCGAACCCATAGCGGGTTATCAATTGCTTTTAGTCTTCGATATTGTGCTGCTTGAACAACCGGAAAAACGTAACAACCTTTTGTTGCGTAACATCCTTCACACGTTGACCCAATAATATCCTGCAGCTTCTTCCCAGTCTTGCATTCTGCCGCGGGTATACCATAGGCCCAGCCCGGCATTTTAGAAGGCTTGCTCAGGCCTCCCACTAATTTTAAAGCTTCATTTGTTTTCATATTATACCTTTCTGTTAAATCTGTTTTTAACACGCTTGCCCGGTGTGTGCAATAATTTTTTACAGCTTGCCGCTTGTAGCTTGACGCTTGCCGCTTGCTGCTTGGCGCTTAGATCTTTAAAAAATTTCTTACAGCTGGCCAGGTAGGACCGGGGCAGCTGGTGATGCGGTTCAATAAAATAGCGCAGCAGGTTATTGTGTGATTTATAATTCATAGTTCCTCCGGTTTAGTTTTAACTTTGTAACCCAGCAACTTCAGGATCCTGATATCATCCAGGCTAAAAGTTTTAGTTGGCATTAAACGCGACAGAAGCGTCGACGTCTCACAATCTGGATACAGCAATTCATTGCCGTAAACATTTTTCTTTTTTACATATATATCTTTCATAATTTAAATCCTATATCATCCTACAACAATTGTCAAGCTTGACGCTTGACGCTCGTGGCTCGGATCTGCCTATTTATCCAGGTGAGTGGGCCTGCGCCACTCTTCACCTGGACCATCAGTAATGTGCGCCGGGAGAGGTCAACGCAGTCGCGTTACAGTTGACATTCGGGGTACCCTTATGCACTCATCCTGGTATAGTGTTTAAACTCACCGCTATCCATTACTGATACCAGATCCTATTTGGCAGTCGCAATTGCACTAATTAGTCCAGAGTATCCTCCGGCATCCTAATAGGATCAGGCATCAGTCCCTCTCATAATCCGATACCTAAAAGGTTCGATCAGCAAGGGACCAATCGACTTGGGGTGATGATTATGATGACACCCCAAATCTAATTATTTATCTTAACATAACCAAATAAATAAACTAAATCCTATATAATCCTATTGACAGGTATTGTCAAGTAGTATAAATAAAAAAATATATTAACTTAACAGAAAGGACATTATGTCAAGAATACGATTAAATACTGAACTACGAAATAAGTTGTTTGGTAAAATAAAAAATGTGTTTGAACAAGAAATGACACAAGAGAAAGAGGCATATCTCGTAGCAAGAGAGAATGTAGATGTACAATATAAATCAGCATTTGAACTTGCAACAAAAATTGTAGAGAGAGCATATCCACCAGAAGATGTTAAAGTATTAAGACACTTTAAATCTAAATATGGAAGTCCATGTGATGTTGTTGCCAAAGATAAATGTTTTTACTTTGCACACAACGAGGGTGT
>Ga0222719_10000874_pt1 | contig 30040 bp, 28 predicted proteins | sample C33_34DmetaG_FD_165039 | JGI IMG/M metagenome (GOLD analysis project Ga0222719, IMG submission 165039) | Estuarine water microbial communities from San Francisco Bay, California, United States - C33_34D | ecosystem: Environmental > Aquatic > Marine > Unclassified | place: USA: California... | reverse complement strand
AAACATCAGATTTTCCAGATACAATTAATGCTAAGAATTTGAAAAACTTACTTGATAATTCTGGTTCAGATAAAGCGAATCATCATGATTACCACAAAGTTTATAACTTTATAATTGAAGATATTCCTAAGTATGCCCTAAACACCTGGGAAATTGTCTGTAATTTATTAAATGACAAACATTATGTACGAATAGTAGAATCTACTAAGCATTTTATGTTTATTTGTAAAATTAACAGTAAAGAGATAAGGCCATTTTAATTGAATATATTGAAAACCATTTCTGTAGATATAAAATTTCAAAAATTTGTAACAACCGCGATTTTTTTTGCAATTCTCCTTACACATTTCACAAGTTTAAAAACTGGAATTGCTCACAACACATCGTCAAATATTTTACCAGGAATAGCTCCACACTATGATTTAGGCTTACCTTATGTTAACTACAATGTTATTTATCCACCTGGCCTTTACTTGTTTTACTATGGAGTCGGATCCTTTGATATAAATACAGCACTATTTTATAAATATATCCATTTTGCTTTGGTAATCATTTTTACTACAGTAAATTTTTACATTTTTAATAAAATAAAAATCCCTGCAGTGTACTTTTTGCTTGCTACAGTAGTTTTGCTGAGTCCAGAAGTTATTTTCTATACTCTACCTAATGATTTGCTTGTCAGCACCATGGTATCAGTAGCTTTTGCATGTTTAATATTTTTTAAGAACGATAGAGAAAAATTTTTGACGGCAAGCCTTTTTTTTATGCTTGCCGGGCTGACAAAAGACTATTATTTGACGTTACTTATAATTCCATATTTTTATTTACTAAGAAAATTTAGTTTTAAAAATTTTGTTTATATTTTATGCGGAAATTTCTTTGCTTTTACGATAGTTGCAATATATGTTGTCAATTTAAACTTAACAAAGTATGTAATTGATTTATATCGTTTTAAATTTGAGTCATATTTTGTAGAATTTATATGGCTTTTGCCGATTTTATTATTAATATTTTTATTTTTCCTTCTTACCGGAAAAGTTGCTGAAGTCTCAAGATACGTTGAGAAAATACAAGAAGATTTAGTTTTTGTTTATTTGTATTTATCTATGTTTTTCTTTTTATATATGGGATTTGAAATTTATGGAGAATACAAAATTCGAGGACACCACGCAATACCATTTACCTATGGTTTTTTTGTTTTAGTTTATTTTATAATAAAAAAGATTGTCAGAGAAGAATCATACAAAGTGTCTGTTTATTTTATTTTATTTTATTTTATTTTCAATGTATTTATTTTGACTCCGAGAAATTCAATATTTGATTCATACACGAACGAGGGATATCTCACATTGGATACATCAAATTTTCAAAATTCTCCAATTTATAATTACCCATTAGATATTTCAAACTTATTAGATGAAAATCCCAATTATCGCCTATATGTAGCATTTGGATGGGGGGGTCCTGATTTTTATCTAGAAAAATTGATACAACCATATTCAAGACTTTGGATAATGCAATATAGAATAATTCCTAATTTTGACGACGAAATAGCCATTTTGAAAAATAAATTTATACAAGATCCTCCGGAAGTTTTAGAATACTGTGGGCTTTCTGACTATTGTCCTGTAGATATGGACTATTTAGAATTTGAAGAAAGATATATCCCGTATGGAGAGATTGTAACAAATTGCTATAAAGATTTGAAAAACAATTTTTACCTCTTAGAAAATAAAGAGTGTGTAAAAAATTTATTTAATTAGGTATTTTTTTAATTTCTTACTATGAATATGTAGATTGGCTATTTCAATAGTTTTATTTTCAAATCTAACAACTGGGTATGATTTTATGAATTCTGGTCTGTATTTATTTTCATACATATGCTTACCCAAATGTTGAGTGTCTCTCATTTCTTCAAGCCTTTTTTTTCTAGATTTCTTCTTCTTATGAAAACCGCTTAGATATTGACCAAAACTTGCCGAGTCAAATATGATTGTATTTTTTTTGCTTGGTATTGAATTGAGAATGTTAAAAAATTTTGGATTTTCTTGGAAAACAATATTCAACATCACCATTTCATTTAGTCTTTTACCCTCATAGTATTTCTCTTCATAAAAATTAACATTTTTGAAAATTTTTATTATCTCATTTGTGAGGTCTTCTAATAATTTAATATTTGGGAAATAGCTGTAACTAAAATTTAAAAATAAGTCACTTAATTGCGTAATATTGATTTTTTCTTTAGAGAATTCATTTTCTAACTCTGCAAATGATTTATAAATAAGAACATCGTTATCAAAATGTATAAAATTGTTAATATCAAGTTTTACTGCAACATCTAAAAGACCAAAAACTCTTTTTAGAGAGGCCTCCCATAATTTATTGTCTTCATTTTCAAAATACTTTAGATTATTTATTAATTTACTTAATTCAGCCAAATGAGGTGTTTCTATTTTTTCTAAGTTTACATGTTTAACATGTTCCATCCCCTCCATAGTCATTTGATCTGTTGCTAAAATAATGTTTGATTCATTATCAACATTTTTAATATTTTCCACACAAAATCTAAGATGTTTTGGAATAGCTCCAAAGTGTATAAGTATGTAATTCATATTTTTATTTCTTGATTAATTATAGTTATCTGAATTCAGTTACTGTGTGTAAAGTGCAAAGTCAATTATTATCAAATAATAATGACAAAAAAATTAAGCTTCTAGTTTTTATACATGGACCATTAAATAGAGTTAAAGTATATTTAACAAGGTATAATTGTTTTGAAATTCTTATGAGTAAATATCAATATAATCTTTCTAATAAGCATCGATCAATGTTCGATGCTGATATGCGAGTTAAGAAGGCATCAAAAACTTTAGCAGTGTTAAAAGATTTTCTTACAGACCTGCATGATTTAACCCTTCTTGATATCGGTAGTTCTTCTGGAATAATGACAAAGGAATATTCTATTTTTTTTAATAGAGTAATAGGTATAGATATTGACAGTAAAGCGGTTAATTTTGCCAGAAAAAATTTTCAAACTAAAAATATAGAATATTTCGTTTCTCCTATTGAGGAGTCTGAATTTAAACCTGAAACAGTAGACGTTATAACCTGTTCTCATATTTACGAGCATGTACCATCTGCTGAAGTTTTATTTAATAAAATATACGAGCTACTCAAACCTGGAGGAGTATGTTACTTCGCTGCACAAAATAGGTACAATTTAAATATAATTGAAGCGCACCACAAACTCCCTTTTCTCTCATGGGTGCCTAAAAAATTTGCAAATTATTATATAAGACTTTTTACGGATGAGAAAGAATATTATGAAACACATTTATCTTATAGAAATTTAAAAAAATTAGTAAATAAGTTTCAAATTAACGACTACACACTTGAAATTTTGAAATATCCTATAAAGTATTCTGCTGAAGAAATGTTTACAGATGGATCTTTTATACAAAGACTTTATATCTACATAGGAAAAACATTCTATGTCTTTTTTCCAACATATATTTGGGTACTAAAAAAACCAAATAATTAGGAATAATTATTCAAAAAATTTTTGTATTTGTTTTTTAGAAATTAATTCAATCTCTTCTAAATTATTTTCCCATTCATAAATTTTTAACAATATCTCATCCATTTCTGTTTCACTATCCCACCCTAAAATATTTTTAGCCTTATCAGAATTGATTCTTAAAACGGGAGTTTCTTTTAAATGAGTATTTTTTTCTATTCTGATGTTTACTTTTGTATCCCAGATAGTCTTCATTTTTTCGGCAATATCAATTACTTTATAATCAGAATTTAAATCAGAATTTAAATTAAATTTCCCATGAACAGAGTTTCCAATGCTTTTTTCCGCAGCGAGAATATAACCAGAAAGTGAATCAAGGACATATTGCCATGGACGGATTGAACCAGGATTTCTCAATATAATATCTCTTTGATTTTTTATAGATTTAATCAGATCTGTAATTAATCTATCATCTGCATTATCTCCAGGACCTAAAACATTTCCCGATCTGATTACAGTAACCTTTAGGCGATTATTGATTGAATAGAGATATGAATCAATTACATTTTCAGCTGCAACTTTGCTCATACTATAAAATTCTGTTCCACGCAGTGCATCATTCTCCGTATTCCTAAGTTCAGGGTTGCCATATACTTTATCAGTAGTAGAAACAATTAATGCAGCTTCATTTGCATACCTATCCACCATTTCTAAAATATTAAAAGTCCCCAATATATTTGTTTCCAGTGTTAATCTTGGCTCACTTTTTGCCTTTGAAATAAGTGCTTGGGCTGCTAAATGAAAAACAACATCAAAATTGTTCTCAATAAATATATTTTCAATATCAAAACTTTTATTAGATACATCTAAAATATATTCTTTCTCTAAATAATCCCTATTGTGAAGATCGTATAATCTTGAAGTATTTGAGTTGTCGGATAGGCCATAAACCTCAGCTCCATATTGACTGAGTATAAGTGCAAGCCAAGAGCCTTTAAAACCTGAGTGACCTGTGATTAGTATTTTTTTATTTTTCCAGAATATTTTATCCACTGCTCTGTCATTTTAATCTATCAAAACAAGATATTAAATCTAAATAAACAAAATAATTATTACTTTTTCCAACATGATATTGTTTTAGTATCAACTGGTGTTAAATTAAGCTATGTATGATAAATAAGCTTAAATCTATTATAGAAAAAATACTATACGTATCTAAGTTAACAAAAGTTCAGAATAAAAAGTATAGAATTGCGTTATCAGTAATTTTATCTAATTTAGCTGTCAGTATGGATGTATTAATTATAGTCCTTTTTGCATCCGTTTTAAATAACGACATCATTTATCAAAATGAAGTAATTGTTGATTTAATAAATTTTATGATTTCAAATATATTTATTCTTCCAGCTTTAGTTATTTTAAGATTCTTATTTTTATTTGTTGAGAGACTTAACATTGAAGATCTCGGATTAAAGGTTGGCGAAAGTCTTAAAAATTATCTACTAAAAATGTCTTTTGAAAAGGGGAATATGTCTTCTAACGATGCTTATTACTTTATTAATCAAGTCAGTATGCACGTCTCATCCTTTTATAGATCAGTTACTATCTTTATAAATAGTTTGATTCAAATTGCTGGATATTCGCTCGTTCTCTTATTAACAGATCCCACTACTTTTGTATATTTTGCTATAGGAGCTTTAGTTTTGATATTCCCAACAAAAATACTTTTAAGTAAAGGTAAACATTACCAGCACTTAGCATTTGAAGAAGGAAGAGTTCTAAATTCATATATACAGAGAGTAGTTGACAATGTTTTTTTAATTAAAATTCTCTCAACAATGAGATATGAATTTAAAAAATTTGGTGAGACAGTTGGAAACTTCAACAAGTATCAAATTAATAATATTTTTTATGGTTCGCTGAATAGTATTTTGCCAACATTTGGAACACTTTTTATTTTGGCACTACTATTTACAACTAATATTGTTAAACAACTATCTTTAGAATTTATTGGAGTTCTTCTTAGACTATTTCAGTCACTTAGCTCTTTAAATAACGGTTTTAACTTACTTGTTAACTCTAGCGTTCATGTAGATGAACTCTATAAACTTGATAAGTCAAGTCCCACTGTGACAAAATCTAACTACGTACTAAAAAAATCACAAAATAATGCAGTTGAATTTTCTAACGTAAATTTCAAGTACCTAAATGCAGATAATCCTATTTTTGAAAATCTTAGTCTAAGGATAAAAAATAAATCTCATACAATATTGACTGGGCCAAACGGATCTGGGAAGAGTACTATTTTAGGTTTAATTTCTGGTTTATATATTGCAAAATCAGGGATTGTAAGTGTCAAAAGTGCAAACAAAGGCTACGTTGGAGTAACTCCATTAATTACTCAAGATACATTAAGAAATAATTTGTTGTACGGTAATGGTAACAATGTAGAAGATAAAAAAATCTTAGATTTAATGGAAGAATTTAATTTTTTTGCTTCAGTTGATGATGGAGATTTAAATAAAATTATTGATAATAAATCTTTATCATCTGGACAATTACAAAAAGTCTCTTTTATCAGGTCTCTACTCAATGATGTGGAAATACTTTTACTAGATGAATCAACTTCTAATCTTGATTCAGATGCTAAAAAGTTAATATTCGATATTCTTAGCAAGAAAAATATAACAATAATTAATTCAACCCACTCAAAGGAAGATTTTAATTTTCATTATGAAATTAAAATTGAAGTCGATGGAAATTTAAGAAAAGTTACTTATTAGACAAAAAACTCAATATTTTAAATTTAACATATGTAAATAATCTTTATATTCTCTTGATGAACAACTTATTAGTGAGTTATTATTGGCTATTTTCTGATAAGCTTGTTTCGAAATAATTTCAAATTTTATTGGTTCATATAGTACATTTTTCAGAATTTCAATTATATTATCTTTCTCCTTGTCAAAGAGAATACCATTTATGTCATTTTCAATAATTTCAGTATTGTTGGGTATAGTGTTAGCGATTACCACACAACCGGATCCCATCGCCTCTAAGATAGTTTTTGAATTTCCCTCATAATCAGATACAGACAGATATATGGAATATTTCTTATAAATGTCCATTAATTCTGAATGTTCCACCTTCCCCATAAATTTTATATTTTCAATATTTTTTGCTTTCAACTTCAATTCTTCCAAAAGAGAACCATCACCATAAATATCTAGAAATAGATTCGTATTTTTAAGTTTTTCAATAATAAAATCAAAATTTTTTTGCTTTTCCAGTCTTCCAACCATCAAGATTTTATTATTTCTAGTACCTTTTGGAAATTTTTTATCAACTTGAACCCAATTTGGTCTTAAAGCTAACTTGGAATTTGAAAATAAATAATATTTTTTTATATAATCAAGATCACTTTTCGAAGTCACACTGTAAAGATTAGAGAATATTAACCCTGTTTGAGTTAAAAAATAATAGAAAATTCTTTTGTAAAGAAGCTTTTTTTCATCAATGCTAAATTTGAAAATATCATATCCAGTTCTTATATGCAGGGGTTTAAATGTAATAGCCTTCAACATAATCGCTACCCAAGAGCCCCAAAGCTGATTAGTTTTAATCAGATCAAATCTTATTTTTAATTTGAACCTTAAAAGAAAAGGTACATACAAAGTTTTAGTAAAATTCATAAGCTTGTATTTACTTTTTTTAATATATTTATAGATAGGTATTACGCTAATTTTGTCAACTTCAATTAAAAATTTTTCATCTTCACTGTTACCATAAGAAATTATTGTAAAATCTAAATTGTATTTTTTAGATATAATTTTATATAATTCAAGTTCTCTTGTTAGTAAACCGCTCTCAGCCCAATCCCTAAGAGAGACTCCATATGTTAAAAAAATTAATACTTTCATTAAAAAACTATTGTATATACTCAATCTATCATAAACTAGTTGGAGATGAAAAAATTACTTTTAATTCATAATAGGTATCAAAATATTGGTGGTGAAGATATTGCTGTTAGTCAAGAAAGAGATTTTCTAAAAAAACATTATGAAATAAAAGAGATAATTTTTGATAACAGTGAAATTAGAACCATAAGTCAGTTTTTTAATTTTGTATTTAACTCAAACATTAAGAGTAAAAGAAAAGTCCTTAAAGAGATTAAAGAATTTAACCCTGATATTGCCTATGTGCACAACACATGGTTTACAGCATCACTAGGAATTTTTAAAGTTTTGAAATCAAAAAATATAAAAACTATATTAAAACTTCACAACTACAGATTTTATTGCACAAGGTCATATCTTGCAAAAAACCATATAGAAAATGATTTTTGTATGGGGTGTGGCTTAAAGAGAGCAAACATGTTTGTATTCAATAAGTATTTTAAAGAAAGTTATTTTAAGTCTTTTCTAGTCATTAGATATGGAAAAAAGTATTTTAATATTATTAAAAATTTTGAGGGAACAGTATTATCTCTCACTAATTTTCAAGAAAATTTTTTAAGAAACATGGGTTTTACGAATAATATCAAAGTTATTCCTAATTACTTAACCGCAGAGAATGACATTAATAATTTATCAAAGTCAAACAATATTTTATACGCAGGTCGAATCTCAAAAGAAAAAGGCGTAGAAGAATTAATAAATTCTTTTTTAGACGCAAAATTAATAAACATAAACTTAGACATCATAGGAGATGGACCTAGTTATAAATATTTAGTAGACAGATATGGTAATTTTAAAAATATTAAATTTCTAGGACCCATGTCTAATAAGGAAACTTTAGAGTTTATTGCTGGTTGCAGAGCCGTAGTAACAGCAACAAAACTTTATGAAGGTCAACCCACCTTTCTAGCTGAAGCATCCCTTTTTGGAATTCCTTCTATTTTCCCCAACACAGGAGGAGTTAGCGAATTTTTCCCATCAGATTATCCATTGATGTTTGAACAGTTCGATTATGCTGATTTAAAAAATAAATTGCAGTTAATTGAAAATGAAAAATTTGTTGAACAATTGGGTAAATTAAACAAAAAATATGTTGATGAAAATTTTAATGAACCACAAATACTTAAAAAATTCAAAGATGTAATTTAATATGAGTTCTCAAAAAAAAATTTCTGTTCTGATGAGTGTCTATAACGCAGAATTTCAAGTTATAGATGCGGTTAAAAGCATTCTTGAACAAACATACAAAAACCTAGATTTATATGTTGTGGATGATCACTCAACAGATAACACTTATGGTATTTTGAAGGAATTTTTATCAGAATATTCAAATACAATTTTATTGAAAAATAATGAAAATCTTGGTTTAACGAAATCTCTCAATATCTTAATAAATGAGAGTGAAGGAGAGTTAATTGCTAGACAAGATGCTGATGATACAAGCAATCCTTTTAGGCTAGAAAAACAGATTCAAATAATGGAAAAATTCGATTTAGATGCATGTACAACGAGAGCTCTTATACAAGAAGAAAAGAGAGTTATTCCTAAGCTGTCACATTACATTCCAAAAAAAATATTAATTAAATATAAAAATCCTTTCATTCATGGGAGCCTAGTCATTAAAAGAAATGTGATGAATAAAGTGGGTAATTATGATGAAAATTTTTACTTTTCTCAAGACTACAAATTTTTTCATGATTTTTTGTTGAACAATTATAAAATTGAAGTTATTAAAGAACCTTTATATTATTTAAATATGAAAGATAATATATCAACAGAATTTAAAGCGCAACAAGAGTATTATGCTGAATGTGTCCGATCAAACAAAGCACCTAAACTATATTAATTATTAGGTAAAAACTTTAATATGTATACCACCAATAACCCAAAAATATATTTAAACAAGATTAGAGAAGATTGGATTGTGGATAGATTCAAACAAGAGTTCTATAATTTTAACACCAAAAGAACTACAAAATTTATTACACAATCAGATACTATATGGATAATCGCACCCTGGTTATGGAAAAACATTCCAAAAAAGCAATTGAAAAGAAAAAAAGTTATTTGTACTATCCATCATATAGATGAAAGTAAATTTGGTTTTACCGAACTTGAAGAGTTTAAACAGAGGGACCAATTTGTAGATTTGTATCATGTAACATCAAAAATTACTTTTCAAAAATTAAGCTCTGTAACAAATAAAAAAATTATAATATTACCTTTTTGGATTAATGAGAATATATTTTTTAGCATGAAAAACACCCAGAACCTTAGGGATAAGTACAATTTAGATATTAATCAATTTTTAGTAGGGTCTTTCCAGAGAGACTCTGAAGGCTCTAATCTCTTAATGCCGAAACTTTCTAAAGGACCAGATCGTTTTGTAGAAATAGTAGATTATCTTAACAGCAAGTACACCAACCTTACTGTTGTGCTGACAGGCTGGAGAAGAGACTATATTATTAATGAACTTACTACAAGGAATATAAAATTTAGATACTTTGAAAAGATTGATACGGTCTCTTCAAACGAGCTATACAATTGCCTAGATTTGTACATTGTAGCTTCAAGAGTTGAAGGAGGACCAATGTCCATATTAGAAGCAGGTATCACAAGAACACCTATTATTTCAACAGATGTAGGAATTGCGAGTAAAATATTAAGTGATGAATCTATATTCAACATGAATAATTATAAAAATGCTAAGCCAAATGTTGAATATGCTTATTCGAATAGTAAAAAATTTACTCAAGAAAATATAAATTCTCAATATTTACAGATGATTGATAGTGTTCATGAAAATTAGCATAGGAACAAAAATAAAAGAAGGGCCTTGGGGTGGAGGAAATTTATTTGCTAAAAACCTTAAATCATATCTTATCCAAAGAGGTCATAGGGTGGTTCATGATTTATCAGAGGACGATATTGATATAATTCTTATTACTGAGCCAAGAAAAACATCGGAATCATCATCTTACACACATTGGGATGTGCAAAAATATATAAGTTATATTAATAAAGAGGCGATAGTAGTACATCGAATAAACGAGTGTGATGAAAGAAAAGATACCAATTATGTAAATCATTACATGAAGTCAGTAAATGAAGTAGCAAATCATACAGTCTATGTCAGTTCCTGGATACAGAAACTGTTCGAACAACAAGGATTATTGTTTAATAAAAGTACAGTTATTCTGGCAGGAGCTGACAAGAAAATTTTTAACAACAAGGGATTTGAGCCGTGGAGAGAGGGTGAAAAATTAAAAATTGTAACCCACCACTGGGGTTCAAATTGGAAAAAAGGCTTTGACGTCTATCAATTCTTAGATGAATTAGTTACATCTCCTAAGTGGAAAGATAAAATTGAATTTTCATATATTGGAAACGTCCCAAAAAATTTTACTTTCAAAAATTCAACGTTAATACCACCATTATCTGGTTTTGAATTAGCTAATAAAATAAAAGAAAACCATCTTTATATAACAGCCTCAAGGAATGAACCTTCAGGAAATCACCACATTGAGGCTGCCCAATGCGGTTTGCCACTATTATTTATAAATAGTGGAGGAATACCAGAGTACTGTTTTAAATATGGAGTGGAGTTTGACAAGGATAATTTTGAAGAAAAATTGTCTGAGGTTTATAAAGACTATAAAAGATATTTAAAAAAAATAGAAACATACCCCAATAATTCAGAAAAAATGAGCCAGGATTACTTAATGTTGTTTAACAGTTTAATAGAAAATAAGGATCAAATAGTTGGCAACAGAAAGCTCAACAATAAAATATTTGAAAAATATCTTTACCTATTAAGAAGAAAACAGAATTCTAAAATATAATCTTAGAGAATTTTTCTGTAAAATTTTTAGTACTATAGCTATTCTTGACGACTTTATATGCATTTTTCGCTAAATTTTCAGAGATATTTTTATTTTTAACAAGCTTATTGATTAATCGTATCCATTCATCAGTTTTGTTATTTAAAAAAAATATATTTTCATTATTTTTAAAATTTTCATAATCCCAAAATCCTGAAGTTTTTGTTATTAGTACTGGAGTTTCCATAGACATTGATTGCAACGCAACGCTTTGACCGCTAGGCTGCAAAGATTCTTTTAAGGGTAAAATTGTAAATAAAGACTTTGAATAATAATCTCTAATTTCGAGATCACTTAACTCTTCAGAATTCCAATCACCCTTTATATGAATTACATTTTCTTTATTAACTTTATTCATTCTTGACGAAATAACTACAAAATTTATATTGTCTATTTCATTAATTAATTTAGAGAGAAAATCATAATCTCTATTTTTATCGTTGCCAATAAAAAGAATAAACTCTTTCTTATTTTTTTTGTCATTTTTCCAGAAATCAGTATCAACACAGAAGGGTATTAAATGAAAACGTTCAGAGTAAGCTTTAAATTTATTAATACAAACTTTGTACTCGCCTTCTCCAAGAAAAATTAAATTGTCTGAAACCTTTATCAATAATAAATTTAATATTTTCTTTGAGAATGATTCTGATTCATTGTCAATAAAGCCCATAATAAATGTAGTAACATTAATTTTTTTAAATATTTTAAAAATCATTAATATTGGTAATGTTGCATACCCAATATTTTGATTTGTATTAATAATGTGTGTGCTTTTGTAAATTGTAATTAAATTTTTCAAAGTTAATATTTTTTCTGTATAAATAGGAAGTTTTAATAATTTTCTTATTAATTTAAATAGAAAAATTGAAACTGTATTCTTATTATTTTTTAACTCAATTATTTTAGTTTTATTATTTATGTTCTCACTCAATTCAATATACGAATAAAAGAATTCTTTTGGAAAATTTTTAGAATTTAAAAGTCTTTTAGCTCGACCCTCTTTAAAAATGTATGTTATATTATTCAAACATTTTAAATTATATTATTAAACTGTAATTTGTATGCTAATTAAAAAAATTTCTTCTTATTTTTATTTTATTCTATTAATTTTTCTTACTCTTTTTGCGCGCTCTTTTGTTGGTTTATATATTTTTGAATTTCGTTTGGGTGAACTTTTAATTGGTGGTGCACTTTTAAGTTTCGCTCTTTTTGTCATTGTAGGAAGGAGCAAATTATTAAAACTAGTACCTAAATTTTTAATTACCAATGAGTTGAAGGTAATTTTCCTAAGTTCATTATTTTTATTTATATTCAACAATTTTGATATTCCCAATCTTGTTTCAATTAGAAGAAGTTCATATATTTGGACGCTAATATTTTTATTTTTAGGAGCTTATTTTTTAGCAAATGTAAATTATCAAATACAAACGTATGTTTTTAGTATTATTCTAATTTTCCTTTATTTATTTTCTTACGGTTATTATCCAAATATTATGATTGATTTTTTCAAACAGTTTTCAGACAAGTTTGAATTTATTAAAGCATCAGATATATTTCTTTCGTTGTTAGTTGCTAATCATATAGTTACTAGATCAAGTCTTCCTAAAACAAGGATTCTCGTTTTTACAATTTTTTCTTCACTTGCATTTTTACCATACTTTATTTCTCAAAGTAGAGGCTCATCACTAGCATGCTTAATATTTTTACTTTTATTTCTATATCACCAAAGAAGTGAGATAAGTAACAATAAAACTTATTCAATTATTACACTTTTAATAGGTGTGGGGATATTTTTCTTTTCTACATTACTAATTACAGAAAGACTAGAAAACTCTCCAAAACTAGAAGACAATCTTCAAAGTCAAATAATAATCGCTGTAGACGCAAATTTAAAAAATAAAAATATCAAAGAAGGTTTTTTGGGTTTCTATATGTACGATGGACGTTTAATGTCCCGAGACAACACAACAAACTGGCGGTTAGACATATGGCAAGATTTATATTGGGATTTAAATTCTAAAAATGCTATTTTAACTGGATATGGTTTTGATTCAATATTTCCCATCATGTTAGATCCAACAGCTCCAGGAAGATTGGGCAGAGACGGTTTGAATGAAAATGTTCACAACTACTTTGTGAACATACTTGGTAGAGGTGGATTGTTACAAGTATTTTTATTCCTCTATTTATTTTTAAAAATATTTAATAATTGGAATGACAAAGATTCAAATGTTCTAGTGTATTCTTATTTGCTGCCAGTTTTAATTGTATCCTCTTTAGATGTGACAATGGAAGGTGTTCAATTTCCAATAATCTTTTATTCTTATTTGGGATTATTTGTTTATTCAGATTAAATTAATCTTGCTAATTAATTTTTTAAATTACATTACAATATAGACATATATGAAAAAAGCACTCATCACAGGAATTACAGGTCAAGATGGTTATTATTTAGCAAAATTACTAATTGAAAAAGGTTATGAGATTCATGGAACAATTAGGAGATCTTCTTCGTTTAACACTTCTAGAATTGACTCTTTAATTTCAAAATACCAACCAGAAGGAATACTTAGTCTTTATTATTCTGATTTATTAGATTCATCTTCACTTGGAAACCTCGTAAACTCAATACAGCCAGATGAAATATACAACTTAGCAGCTCAATCTCACGTTTCTGTTTCTTTTAAAAACCCAATTTATACTACTCAAACCGGAACACTAGGCTCTATTTCAATCTTAGAAGCTATTAGAAATTCAGAAAAAGATATTAAATTTTATCAAGCATCCTCATCTGAGATGTATGGAGGAGGTACAGAGGGAATGTTAGATGAAAAATCACCATTGGATCCAAAAAGTCCTTATGCTGCATCTAAAGTATTTGCTCACAATATCACTCAAATTTATCGAGATTCATATGATTTATTCGCCGTTAATGGAATACTTTTTAACCATGAATCTCCTTTTAGAGGTGAGACCTTTGTGACAAGAAAAATTACTAGAGCTGTGGGTCGAATTGTGTGTGGTCTACAGTCAAAAGTTACTTTAGGAAATTTAAATGCATCCAGAGATTGGGGATTTGCAGGGGACTATGTAAGAGGAATGTGGATGATGTTAAACCATGAAAAGGCTGACGATTGGGTACTTGCAACTGGTGAAACTCAGACAGTCAAAGAATTTTTAAAAGTAGCATTTAAACATGTAAATCTTAATTATGAAGATTATGTTGAAATATCAGATAAATACTACAGACCAAACGAAGTAAACCATTTACTTGGTGATTCAACTAAAGCCAGAAAACAACTTGGTTGGAAGCCTGAAGTTCAATTTCAACAGTTAGTTCATATGATGATTGATCATGACTTAAATTTGGCGAAAAGAGAAAAACTATTAATAGAAGAGGGTTATTTAGAACCTACTTGGGATAACTCTACTGCTTTTTAGCTTCACTATAATTCTCTACAAACCATTTATATGTTCTAGTAAGACCATCTTGGAGGCCGATTTTAGAGCTCCATCCAAGGTCATGCAAAAAGCTTGAATCTAGTAATTTTCTTGGATTACCATCAGGCATATTTTCATCAAAGATGATCTTTCCAGAATATGAGGTGATATCTTTAATTAAATTAGCTAAGTCTTTAATGCTTATCTCTTCTGATGAACCAACATTTATTAATTCTTTTTCAACATTATTTTCAATTATAAAATTTATTGCGTCTGCGAGGTCATCAACATGTAAAAACTCTCTGAGTGGTTTTCCAGTACCCCAGATGACGATAGATTCTTTTTTATCACTTTTAGCATTGTAGAACCTATGAATCAAGCTAGGTATAACATGGCCATTAGTAAGAGAAAAATTATCTCTATGACCATAGAGATTTGTAGGCATTAAATTGATTACAGTAGATCCATACTGAGACTTTATTGATTTTCCTAGTTCAATTGCAGTTATCTTAGCTAGTGCATAAGGAGAATTGGTTGGCTCCAACTTTCCCGTCATCAAACTTTCTTCTTTTATCGGTACAGTAGCTCCTAGGGGGTAGATACAACTACTTCCAAGGTTTATTATTTTAAGGTCTGGTTTATTAACTGATGATTCAAGAATATTTATATTAATTTTTAAATTTTCAAGTAAAAATTCAACTCTTTGCGTATTGTTTGCATTTATTCCACCAACCTTTGCTGCTGCATTGATTATTAGATCTGGGTTATATTTCTTTATAAATCTATTGGTACCTTGGAAGTCAAATAGATCTACTTCACTCCTACTTGGAGAGAAAACATCTAAATTCTTATTAACTGAAAGCCTTTTTTTTAGAGAGGACCCAACAAGACCACTACCTCCAAATATTAACGTTTTAATTTTCATAAATAATCTAACACCTAATATAACATTAGTAAAAAGTATTTATTCTTTTAATTTTTTTGAAATGTTTATACTTACCTATGAAGCATTCCTTACCATATCTAGTAAACATTCCCCCTTTTATGTTTAGAGGAATTAATGTCGACGATTTTGGAATAATTGAGAAAGTAGTTTTTATTATTAAGGGAAAAATACTTAGCTATGCTATAAAAAAAACAAATGGAAAATTGTTTTGTTTTTTAATAAATTTGTTTTACCCAAAAGATAACTCCATATTCTTTGAAAACGAACAATACAAAAAAAAATTGAGTAAATCACAAATAGTTAGTTTCCCAAATAAGAGAATTTTAAGAGTAGTAAATAAACCAGAAATACACTTTGATAAGTTGCTAAAATCTTACTGCTTAGACTTCATTGAAATAACAGATGAAGATCTTGTAATTGACTGTGGAGCTAATGTTGGAGAAGTCAAAATAGCATTAAATATTCAAGGAATATTTCCAGAGTACATTGCATTTGAGCCGGATAAAAGAACATATGATTGTTTAGAACTCAACACAAAGGACGAACGAGCCCAGACTTTTAATTTAGGTCTATCTGATTCAGAATCATCTAAACAATTTTATTTAGATAATGAAGGTGGAAATTCCTCATTTGTAGATTTTGGATCTAGTAATAATATATCTATACAAACAATCCAGCTTGATAGTCTGAAAATTGAGAAACAAATTAAACTTTTTAAAGTTGAAGCAGAAGGTTATGAGCCTGAAGTGATATTAGGAGCAATAAGGACTTTAAAATTTGTTAAATATATTTCAGTAGATTTTGGAGCAGAAAGAGGAGTGAATGAAGACAATACTGTTCCAGAGGTAAACAAAATATTATACGATAATAATTTTGAATTAATAAAATTCAGCGACTATAGACAAATTGGAGTTTATCAACGAAAAGAATATAGTTTCTAGAAATGCATAAATCGAATCTTTGGTACAGCTCACTTGAAGAAGAAGTAATAAGCTTACTCTACAAACTAAAAAGACAAGATAGTAGTTTTCAATTCAATCCTGTCTTGAGTGGCAACTCTATAGCAGGAAAAAAAATAAAACTTGGCCCTTCAATTTATGCTTCTAAAATACTAAAAATATTAAATAGTAATGAGTTTATAAATGGTGACTCAATTCATGACTGGAGTAATTTTATAAACTCATTCCAAAAACAAAAATCTAATTTTCCTGATAATTCTTTTATTGACGAAGGCTACTTATCAGAAATAATAAAATTGAATTTTAATAATAACTTTAAAAATTTAATTAAGAAAATAATCTTGTCAGTCAACAAGAGTGTATCATTTGACACAAATGAACAAAAAATTATTAATTCAGTAAAAGCAGAATCTAAACAAGCTATTTCTACTCTTTTCGAATTTAATATGAAAAATAGATATCTTTATACTGATTTTCCGAAAAAAGACTCCACCACTACAGATTATTTAGATTCTTATAATTGGGGGTTCCCCTGGAATAGTGGTGCTCAATTTGCAGGGCAATGTTTATTTACATCTACCCAGCTTTCAGAAGAAGAAAAATTAAAAAATATACAAACTTTATCAAGATATATCAAGACTAAACTTGATGAAAAAACAGGTTTCTATTTTACCGGTACTACACCAAGTTCTTTGCAATTAGTTAATGGCGCAATGAAAGTATTAACTGGACTTCAATGGATTGGAGAGGAAATCCATCATCCTGAAAAAATAATTGATTTTTGTTTAAACTACACTCCAAACGGAGATGGGTGTGATTTAGTAGATGTAATTTATGTCTTGAGTGTCTGTGGGAAACAATCAGAGTACAAAAAAGATGAAATTATTAAATATTTTGACAAGATGGTTTATTTAATAAGAAATCATCACCACCCAGAAGTGGGAGGTTTTTCATACTACATAAACAAAAGTCAAACTCATTACTATGGATTAAAAATCTCAGAGGGTAAAAATACTCCTGATTTACACGGAACTTTATTATTAGTATGGGCTTTAGCAATTATTTTTGACTTTCAGGAAGATTCAAGACAAAGCTGGAATATACTCAGGCCTTAATAATAGATTTTTGAATTATATATTTACAAATAATGAGATAAATTACAGAAACAAATAAAAAATTAAAAAGTGGTATTTGATATACACTATATAACAAAGATTGAAAATCTATATTATCTCCTGGAAGGTTGTTGGCAATAAGAAATTCTATAAAAATATCTGGTTTGATAAACATCAAAATAAATTTAAAAATGAGTGCACCTAAAAAACTGGTAGAAAATATTTTTAAATATGAATCAAGTTCCGTAACCGAATTTAAAAGCCCAGAAAGATATTTAGAGTTCACAAAAGGTCTTTCGATTCCAAAGCTATTAAGTTGATAATCAACAGAGAGCTGTGTACCTATACTAGCCTCAAAGAAAACTACACCAATAATTCCAAATATTGAAAATAATTTAAGATAAATTAATATATATTTTTTTTCAGAATAACTGCTTGTAAAAAATAATAACAATGACATTGGAACTAAGTTAAGAAGGTATCTGTAGCCATATGATGAGGCAGTTGATTGCCACAATAGAACAATTCCAAATATTTGAGAGAATGAAATGAGAATTAATATCTTAAAAAAGGGATTATATTTTGTAGTGAACATGTAACTAAAAGCAATAATAGTTCCAATTAAAAGAATAGGATTGAACCAAATCAACCCAAATTCTTGACCAAAGAATATTTTTAAGACCGCTTTTAAGTTAGATATTAATAGATCACCCAAATTTTGATTTGAAAAATAGGAACTAACAACGTTAGATGTCTCATAAACAACTTGAGGATTGAACACTAAGCTACCGTAAACACTTATAGATAGAACACAAAAAACTATAAAACTAAATATCAAAGAAAGTTGATATCTTACATCTTTGTAAATCGACTTTTTAATATTTATGCGATCTCTTGATACACACTCAACAATATAAGGGATAAATAAAACATAGAGATGTACCCACTTGGTCAGTATTGCAAGCAAAACAGATAGGGCAATTAAAAAAGTGAATTTTCCAGTCTTTTCTGCTAAATGGTATCTAACAGTAAAGTACATAATACAGGTTATTGAAAAAATCTCATATACATGAGACATGCTGTATCTTTCAAAGGCAAAGTAGGACACACCAGAACCTAAAAAGGTTATAGTTATTAGAGGTAAATTATTTTTAACTTTTAACAATTTCATAATTTTATTCATAAGAAATATTGAAAAAAAGAGATACATTACAGAAGACATCGAATAAGCAAGAATTCTAAAATTAAATATATTATCATTTTGGTTTAATAGTTTATTAAGTATATTTCCAACAAATAGAAAAGGTGCTGAAAAGATTCCAGTTCCTATAAAACCGGAGGGGGCACTTGTTCCTTCTTTGTAGAATCTATCTTTTAAATTACCAGTTAATTGATTCGTATAATCAAGGTCAAAATCTATTGCAATAGTTTCTGCATGAATATAGTAATCATGATCATCCTTACAGCAGTAAATATTTTCAATAAAGCGATAGTCAGTTTTCGTGATTAGTAAAAAAAAGAATGTCAGAAAAAGTATTAATATTTTTTTATTGTTGATCATTATTTAGTTTCGAAAAATTTTTGTCAAAGTAACTATTTTCAATAGATTGAGATCTATTGAATAAGAATATGAAAAATAAAAAAAAGATAAGACATGTTAAAAACCAAGATGACTGCACACCAATTTTATTACCATATCTTATGAAGGCAAAGTTAATAAAACTAAACAAAGACACTATAAGTGAAAAAATTGATGCGATATCTATGAACGACGAAGACTGAAGTTCAGAGTACTTTAATTTCATTTTTATTTTCATAAAGAAACTTTTTATTGTTGTGTAGATGAGTTTATAGAACAATACGTATGCATTTAGTCCACTTTTTTGATCGTTGTATTCTACAACATTTTGAAATTGCCCAAATCTTATATTTTCAGTAATTACTTTTCTAGACATGAATATTGTCAAAAAGTATGGATATCCGTATCTATGAAAAAATTTTGGTAATTTTAAGTTTTCAGTAGATTTTTTTGACATCAAGAACAGACCATTAAGTGGGTCATTGATGCTCCAATTTCCTGTAGCAATTTTTATTAGAATTGAAGCTATCGAATTACCAACGTACCTAATAACTGGTATGTTTCCAACTATTCCTTCATTCCAAAATCTATCGCATTTGATAAAATCGTATTGATCAACTTCATTTATTTGAATCAATTTTAAAACATCCTTCTTCGAAAATTGATTATCTCCATCAATCTTGATCAAATAATCAGTTTCACTTTGTCTAAATTGATTTATTCCAATCTCGAAAGATCTTCCAGCGCCAAAATTTTTTTTATTATTTATTACTTCCAAATTAGGGTATTTATTTTTTAGATTTAATAAAATATCCGAAGTTCTATCTTCACTTTTGTCATTAACTACAATTATTTCATTAAACATAGAAGAATATGTTTTTATTAGATTATAAATATAAGGTTCTTCATTGTACGCTAGAATTAAAAGTGAATTTTTCATTTACTTATAATTTTATTCTAATTTTATTAAATATTTTAAATAGTACATAAGATATTAAATCAGATAGTACAGTAATTAATCTGTATTGAATAAAAAGTATTAATATAAACTCTTCTGTAAAACTACTATTTAGTAAAATTACTGAAACATATTCTCTAACTCCTATCCCTGCCGGAGAGCCAACTGCAAATAAAGCTATTAGAGAAGAAAGTATAAAAGCAAATGCAGAAGACGTGATTACTTCCCCATAAGATATTAGGTTAAAAGTTAATAAGGAAAGAAACGAAAAATAAAAAAAACTCACATAACAAATTAAAACTTTCTTTTTTTTAATTAATAAAAAACTTATATAAAATAATAAAAAAATATTTAAGAGAACAAAGTTATTAATGGAATTTACATTAATAAAGAAAAAAATACTAAACAATGAGGCAATTAAAATAATCTGAAGTTGTTCTTTTAATATTAATTGAGAGTAAGTTGATAATTTAGTTTCACTTTTTTTCATTTTCAAAAAATTATATCTTATCAATACAGTACCAACTTTAAAGGGAACATACTTTCCTAGAAATGAGTAATACCAAGATTCAATGTAAACATTATTTTTTAAATCTGACTCATTATTCAAAAAAGACCATCCTAATGCTAAAAAGAAAATTGCAAAACTATAGATGGTTATTGAAATTATCAAGGCTATGAAATTAAGATTTAAGAGAGTACTTACTTGACCTGATAAAAAATATAAAATATAAAATACACTAATCAACGAAAGTATTAAGTTGAGATATCTAAAAAATTTGTTGTTTACTAATCTTTTATACTTATTTAAGAAATTAAATTTTTTTATCATTTAATTTTTTTTAAAACTGCAACAGCCATATTAGGATTTGTATAAATTTTTGTTTCAAAATCTTCTTTTACTAAATTAATTGCAACATTTATCATTGGTAGATTGTCTAATCGAATATCTTCGATTATGAGTAAACCATTTTTTAAAAGAATATGTTTTGCTATAAATATAGAATTTATATTTGAAATTATTGAATGAAAACCATCATCAATAATTATGTCAAACTGAACAGAAAATTTATTGATAAAGGAGTCAATTGAATTGATATCTAGTTGATCTAAAAAAAGAGTCTTAATACGTGTTTCTTGAAAAAGTACACTCTTATCTATATCAGCTCCCCAGATTGTAGAATTTGGAAGAAAATCTCTAAAAGCAAACAAAGATGCCCCCGGGTTTCCCAATTTAGACATATTTGACATTACGTCTGTATTATTGGTTCCAAGGCCTATTTCAAGTAAATTCTTTACTTTTAAAGGATTTAAATATTTTGAATAAACTAAATGATAATTATGAGTGGACTTATCAGATTTGTATTTTTCGAATAAATTTTTTAAAACCATAGATTCAGAGGTTTCTTCAATGTTATTCATATTATCTAGGGGTATTGGTTTTTCAATTAATGAATTTAGAACAGGTGCATAATTTTTAATGGAAAAAATAGTACTTTTTGTTCTATCAGAAACTGTTCCAGTTACATTTGGTGAGAACTCAAAAAATTTGTCTATAAAATTTACACTAATAGACTCACTTCTAAATTTTTTATTGACAAAGTTTCTAGCTGGTCCAGAAATATTAAATAATTTTGGAAAGTATTTTTTTATAAATTGTTTAAAGTTCATCATTCTTCCTAAATTTAATTGTAATTCATTTTTTTGAACTTAATTATTTTTTAAAAGTAATTAACGAACTTAAACCCCTCAATAAAAACTCTAAGGGATATTCATATTCTAAAACTCTTAAATTAAACAATTTTTTAATTAGAAAAGAAGAGTTCTTAATTTTACTATTTGACACAATATGATATTTTTTAGAACTAATTTTCCTATATGCCTTTTGGTAAAAATTTGAATTTCTGTAATGTATAGATTCTAAATTCCAAGGTTTACCTTTACCACTAAAGTGCAAGAAGCTTATGTTTTTTTCTACGTACTCATAACTATAATTAACATTATCGTGGATTCCTAGGTTAAAGTTAAGACCACTATCCATTTCTAAAAAATTATTATCAAAGGTTTTGTTAAGTAAATCTTGATCCCAATAGATAATATTTTCTTTGTATTTCTTCATAACATTTAACAAGTTTTTTTGTGAGTTTTCTTTTCTCCAAATTTTCAAATTCATTACTACAACACCTGCATTAAAGTAATTTTCCCCTTCTAGATCAAGTCTTTTAAAAAATGCTTCTGCTTGTTGGGAGGTCCAATTATCATAGTTTGTTCTACTGCCTTCAGTTCTAGCCGCAATTGGTTTCATTTCACTTTTCATTTTATTTATTGTTTCATAAAGCAATGGTAAAGGATTGTTTAGACAAACAATATCTGCATCAAGATAAACTAAGAAATCTACATCTTCTTCAATATAATTTTCAGCAAATATTCTATAGTAAGTAGCTTCTGAAACATGAGCATTTTTCAACTTAGGAAAATGATGATCGGTAGTTGCAAACTTAGTAATTTTTAAATTACTTACTTTTTCATTATTAGCAATTTTTCTTTCCTCAACATGAAATGAGGAAGGATTTCTATGTATGATATTAATATTTATTTTTTCATCTATATTTTCTAAAAGTGAGCTTATAGCTACAAAAGCTTGAGTATTATAATTTTCATCAAAGCAATATAAAAAACTTAACTTTTGCATATGTTTATCCGTTTACATCTTAGTAGTGGTAAAAATCTGAATACCCTATCTAAAATTTATAATCTTTATCGAATCCTTAACAATTGAAACATTTATTTTTAGCAATTAATATATTAGTAAGAAAGTTTTCAAAATGCTTATTGATATTATAAATAGAGTTCTTCAGAAATATAGATTTCTAAAGCTTATTGTTGGAAAATCTAACAAACTTATATTATCTTTATTTCTTAGACCTGGTTTCAAAATTTCAAAACAAATACAAAAGTTATACATAAAATCTTCTTCATTAGATGACTGGTACTTTAATAATAATTTACCCGACTTTTACGACCAAAATTATAATTTATATTCATGGATTACTAACCCTAACAACAATCATTTTGTTGTAACACCTTCACTTGCACGCTTATTCCTAAGACCTGAAGATATAGTTCTAGATATAGGATGTGGAGACGGTACAATTTCTCATTTATTTTTTACAGATATAGCAAGTAAAGTTGATGCAGTTGATGTTTCTACAAAAGCTATAGAAAGAGCAAAAAAGAATTATTTCAGTAACTATAAATTAAATTTTCTTAACATAAACATATTAGATTTAGAAAGGGAAGCAGATAGTTATGACTTAATTTTTTGGTGTGACTCTATGGATTATTTTACAAAAGATGAAATTCAAAAAATCTATGAATTCATTAAGCAAGTTCTCAAAAAAGATGGTGTACTTGTGATTAAGACACCTCTAACAGAACATAATCCAGTATTGACAGATAAAGGAATGAAGTCTTTCGTATCTAATGTTGAGGAGCTTACAAAAGAACTAAGAGAACATTTTGACATTGTATTGTCGAATTCTACTATTTACAATTTCAGAACAGATTTAGACTTTGTTCTAAAAAATAAATAATTTTAAATATAAAACCTCTTCTTAGTTTCTGAAAAAGAGTTTGAAGTGAACTATAATCATTTTAATTCTCTGAAAAAAATTTTATTTTTCAAAAGATTGACTAAAGCAATTATGAAAGAAAAATATGGAAATTAAATCTGCAGTTATTTTAGCCGGGGGGAAAGGTACCCGCTTAAAAGAATTGACATCGGCAATACCAAAACCAATGGTGAACGTATTAGCAAAACCATTAGTTTTTTATATTATCGATCACTACGTGTTATTCGGAGTAACAAAAATTTATCTTTTAACGGGATACAAGCATTCATATATCTTAAATTATTTTAAAGAACATTTTAATGAGATATCTCCAAATAAATTTGAATATTCCAAAAAAAGTATCATTATTGAAATCTGCAATACTGGTGTAAAAACAATGACCGGGGGTAGAGTAAAAAAAGTAATAGATAAAATTGATGAGCAAAATTTTTATTTGACCTACGGAGACGGAATCTCAAATGTAGATTTAAATAAGTTGCGCAAATTTCACTATAAACACAAGCCAATAGTCACCATAACTGCTGTGAGGCCTCCGGCACGGTTTGGTAGTTTGAATATAAAAGGTACAAATGTTAATAGTTTTGGTGAAAAAAAACAAACATCTGCAGGGTGGATTAATGGTGGATTTTTTATAGTTAATAAAAAAATTGATAGTTACTTAAGATCTAATGAAGAGGTATTTGAAGGATACCCCCTTGAAAAGTTGGCAGCCACATCTAATTTGGCAGCATTTAAACATTATGATATTTGGCAATGCGCAGATACATTAAGAGAAATTGAAATATTAGAGGAAATAGTTAAAGAAAATGTTTTTTTTAAAAAATAGCATAAAATATTAATAAGTACTATAAGCTAGTTTCTAATGAAAAATATAATAAAATTCTCAATAATTACAGCTTCTTCTTTTATAACAATCCAAAGCAGTGAATTTATAGACGTAGGGCAGTTGATTGAAGATATTGTTAAGTTTAATACATCAATAAATCTTGAATTAAATGTTATTTATTTATTAATAAGCATCTTAATATCTTGTTTGACAGTTTATTTAATGTATTTTTTAAATCCATTCATTGAAATATATTTGTTATATTACTTTAGATTTAGTTTTTATTTTTTAATAAATTTATTGTCTATTTCAACAATATTTTTAATTCTAAGAATTTACGGATACTCAAGATTAAATTTGTTAATTTATTTAGTTTTTTCATCTTTTATTTTCACTCTTTTTGCAAGAAAGTCATAATTTATCGTATGGTTTATCATTTAAAAAAAAAGTTAATAATAAGAAGATTTAATGAAGCTCCAATCAAAAAATGAACAAATTAATTAAGCTATTTTCTTGGATAAAAACTATTACCAACATTCTTGTGGATACATGTTCTGTAATTTATTCACTCATATTTAATTTACTTTTTACAAGAAAAATTTTTGATTTTAATAATGTAATTGTTACAGCTGCTGATAAGTATTATTATGGTGATTTAGTCGAGTTTTTAACATCTATTAAGGATAAAGTATTTTTTCAGGAAATTTATGTTTATGATTTAGGTTTAGCTGAAGACCAAATTAAAAATATAAAATCAAATTTTCCTTTTGCAAATGTTATCAAATTTAAATTTGAAAATTACCCAAGCTTTGTAGGGATACGCGATTCAGATGGTAAATTAGGAGGCTATGCATGGAAACCTTTAATTATTAAAGAAGTTTATTTAAGTAATGATAAAACTGTTTTCTGGTTTGATACAGGCACGAGGTGTAACAAGCTTTTTATTAATTCTTTAATCACAATAAGACATCAAGGATACTTTTCAACATACAGTCCAGGTAATATTAAAGATTGGACAATTGAAAGTGTGATTAAAAAGTTAAATGTACCAAAAAAGGATCTAAAAAAAAGGAACTTAAATGGTGCAATAGTTGGTTTCAAATATGGAGATAAAAAAGCAAAAAAACTTCTGGATGACTGGGTGAATTTATCTTTAAAAAAAGAATTGATTGTACCCAATGATAATTCTAGAGTGAATCATAGGCACGACCAATCACTTCTAACAATATTGTCTTATAAACTTCGATCCCATTTTTTTTCCCGAAATACATTTATGTATGGATTACAAATTCATCAATCTACAATGAGAATAATTTATATTCATGATAAATTTTTGAATTATGAAATGAGAAATTTCCGAGAAAACTGGTATAAAAAAAATCAGAATATTTCAACAAATACTTTTAATAAATCGAAAATAGTAGTTTTTTTAAATTATAAACAATTTAAAAGTATAACTAGCTTTAAATACAGAACTAAAGATATTGTGATAGTATTAAAAAATTCTTTAGAAGTACTCGCAATCAAAAAGTCTATTTTAAGAAATAAGCCTAATATTACTGTTCTTGTGGATTTTGAGGTTGAACCTATTAATGATTACAAATTTCGAATAGTCAGATTAAAACTAACAGAAGATAGTCTTAAGAACTATTTATTAAGTTAAATGGTAAATTGTTTTAAAGTTCATATGTTTTTAAACAAGTGTTCATAGAACTTAAAATTGACCGCTTCGATTAAATAATTATTACTAGTTTTCAATGCTTCTTTTTTTATTTTCGTTAGTGTTTCTTTTCTCTCAAAAATATCTTGTATTCTTTTACTTAATTCGTGATTTGTATCTGAATCAAACAAAAAACCATTTTTTCCATTAATAATGATATCTCCAGCATTACTTTGAATGCTAGATAATGTTGCATTTCCAAAGTAAATTGCTTCCATTAACACAACAGGAAGACCTTCAACATCTCCATCCTTTGTGACGATTGAGGGGATTACAATTAAGTCAGCAATTTCATATATGTACTTTAGCTTCCCAGTGTCGTTAAAAAATTCTAGAATTTTTATATTTTTACTGAGTTTATATTTATCAATTAAATTTAAATAATCATTTATTAATGTACCAGTACCACAAATAAAAATTACAACTTCATCATGTATTTCTGGAAGTTTTGTAAAAGCTTTTATTAATGATTCTACACCTTTTTTTTCAGCAAACCTTCCAGCAAATACTACTTTAAATTTATCTAAGTCATTATCAATTTCACTGATTTTAGTAGATTCAGTCGATTCAAATTTATTGTTATTTACTCCCATGGGGATAATTTTACTTTTTTCTTGTTTCCAATTATTTTCTTTAATGACTCGTTTTAATTTATATTCAGTGTTTTTTGAATCAAAAGTGAATGATTTTGAATTTTTAACAATTGAGTTCAATAATAGCTTTCCAACAAAAGGTAATTTAGTCAATATCTCAGCATCATATGCATGATTTGTAAAAACAAAAGGAATTTTTGTTACTTTGAAACAAAGCAAAGCAATTAGTCCTTGGGGCATAACCCAATGTGCATAAATTAAATCAGGTTTTGCTCTAAAAGCAATTTTTATGGTCGCAATTAACTGAGACATCAAAAAAAATGGAACAATTAATATATAAAGATAGTTTTTTTTTAAAGCTGGCAATATTCCACTACCAGCTAGCTTTTCAAAGTTAGAAAAAAAATATCTGAACCTATTTTCCTTATAATAAGAACTCTTTGAGGATTTTTTGTTTTGATATGATGGGGCAAGAACAATAAATTCTAAATTACTGTATTTTTTCTTTAACTCAATAATTTGATCTCTGACAAAACTTGGAGTGGGATCGTCATCACTGAGAGGAAAAGTAGACGCTAGAACTAAAATCTTTTTCATATTTTGCTCAGGATAAACATATCTGCATAATCTCTTATTTCATATTACTATTTAAATTAATTATGAAGAGGGAAATTAATTTTGTAATTACTGGAAGTGAAGGTTTTTTATCAAAAAACTTTATCCATTATATTTCGGATAAAAATGTTACTTATTTTAAGGTTTCACACAGTAGTTTTAATGATGATATTCTTAAAATTAAGAATCTAAAGCTTAAAAATATAGTTCTAATTCATAACGCATTTTTACATCCAAGTTTATTAATCAATACAAATGAGGAGTTGTATAAAAAAAAATCAAATGAACTTTTCGATAAAGTTTTAGATTTCATTGTTGATAGTGATATTTCCAGTATTTTTTATCCTTCTTCGGGCTCTACAAGAAAATTAAGAGACATAGACAATAATTTATATAAACCTTATGCTGATCAAAAAATTAATGAAGTAGAAAGTCTAACAAAACTAAGTTCAGAGCTAGGTTTCAAAACAATAATTCCTATTATTTACTCATCTATTGGTCCATTTGGAAAAAGTACCAGAAGCTCTTCTCTCTCATCGATTCCCTATAACTCTTATCTTGGTAATGATATAAATATTTTAGATAAAACGAATAACAGTTATTCAATTACTTGTATAAAAGATTTAATCCAGCTTTCAATAAGCATATTTTCAGACCCACTATGCGAATCCAACCTTCTTTTTGATGTTGGAAATGAAATTATTCAGATAAAAGATTACATCGATATGAATATAGATATTTTTAATTTAGACAAAGATAAAGTCAAATACAACTTTAATACTGGTAAACCGCAAAATTATTTTTCTGATAATTCAAAATATACAGAACTTTTAAAAAGATATTCACTAAACAATACTAAAGTTTACGACTATCTAATTAGTTTAAAAAATTTTTTTGAAGTTTATTCATGATTTGCTTTTTTCTAAATGTATATTTTTTATCAATTTTTGACTTGTATTTCGTCAAATTAAAGATGATTTTTTCAAATAACCTTAAGCTAGGGCTCTCGTTTAAATTTACAGAACCTAATGAGTCAATCTTTTTTTCATTAAAAATTGTTATCCAATAGTTTGTATCTAGCTTAGTGAAATCGAACTCCCTATTTAAAATATTTTTTTTTGCTTCAGTTAAAAAGTTATAATTTATCTCTTTAAAATGATCTACAATTAATACTGGCAAGTCAGCAGTTGTTTGTTCATATGTTGGATGTTTTTCAATTATCGGTATAGCCCCTGCATAAAGTGATTCCCACAACCTATGGGTATCATAACCATTTCCAAATGGACAGAGAACAAAATGTGATGAACTCAAAGATTTTAGATACTGTTCTAGTTCTAAACTAGGAGCTTCTGTTTTTACCCAACTTTCTTTTTCAAAGTTTCTGTAAAGCTCGCTTCTAGCTTCGTCATTGGTATTTATTTGAAAATTAACATACAGTAAATTTTCTTTTTCGATAATTTTATTATCTTTAAAGTAATCTATATAATTTACTTTAAGTAAGTTTTTTTTTGAGTATTTATTTGAAATTCCTAAAGGAATAGCCTTTAGTTCTGGTTGATTAATATTTATATTTACAGAAAACCATTCTGAAACACACTCAGGCTTATTTCTAAATAATTTATAATCAATTGGTTCATCAGATTGAGCAGTTATGAGCTTAATATTTTTTAAATCTACTTTGTCTAAAAGTCTAAAAAGTGATTTTACACAAGACAGGTTCGTGAAAATCGTATTATTTTCTATTAATTTAATTGACTTTAGTTTATAAAAAATTTGTTTATCTATGTTAGAGATTATGTAGTAGTTTTTTAAATTTAGTTTTTGGAACTCTTCTGGTGTAACAAGTTCTGAATATACAACATCACACCCTCTAGCAATCTCATAACTTGAAATAAAATTAAAGTTACTAAAGTCATTCATTTTTTCATCAAATCGAAAAGTAAGTTGTAAGTTTTTTCTTGATCATTTAATGTACTAAATTCATTTAAATTATTTTTCATAATATTTTTATACATTAATGTAAATTGATTATAAGTTCCGACTTCATTTCTTTTGATTTCGTCGTTAGATGAAATTTCAAAAAAACTTTGATAACCATCTGGTTTTGAAAAGATAAAAGGGAAATAATAAGAATCTTGATTCGTTTCAAGTATTAGTTCATTAGAGTAAGCATCTGATATTCCCCACTTTGAATTAAACTTTATTCCAGATTTAGTTGTAATTTCAATCTTTCCACCTAAATCAATATCAAAATTATTTTGAGTAGTTTTAGTAAAATTATCAATCACGTAATCTTCTTTAT
>Ga0222719_10000872_pt1 | contig 30068 bp, 36 predicted proteins | sample C33_34DmetaG_FD_165039 | JGI IMG/M metagenome (GOLD analysis project Ga0222719, IMG submission 165039) | Estuarine water microbial communities from San Francisco Bay, California, United States - C33_34D | ecosystem: Environmental > Aquatic > Marine > Unclassified | place: USA: California... | reverse complement strand
AAATACCCGAGTGCAACAGTACAAGCAAATAGCGGCAATATAGAAGATGAAGAAGTGGTATATGGTTGCATTGATTACATATACGATTCAGAAGAAGTAACTAGACCTGAGGATATTACAAAACAAGAATTGATAGACTGGTTAGATGAACTTCCTATGAACATAACAGAAAAAATAGGAAGCTTTTTTGAGAACATACCTGCATTGGGGCATAAGGTAGAATATACTTGTAATGAATGTAATACCAATAATGTTGTAGGAATTAATGGGTACGAGCATTTTTTCGTTTAACTCTTTCCCAGGATTCGTTAGAGAATTATTATAAGACGAATTTTTTACTACTACAAGAACATCATTGGAGTTTAACAGAAATAGAAGAAATGATGCCCTGGGAAAGAGAAGTGTATATAGCAATGCTAGTACAACACTTGAAAAAGAAAGCGGACAAACAAAAAGAGCAACGGTAAATGGAAACTAACAAAAACTCGTCAGTCCTTGCTAACTTAGTAAGAAAAACATCCCCTATGTCTGGGCTTTCCAAGGGAACAGGCTCTACTGCAATCAGTAGAGGTGCAGCTGCGTTTTCTTCTAACCTTAGCAACAATTCAGAAAGTCTACAAAAAATATTAGATGCTTCAAGTGATGAGACTAGAATAGAATTTAAAAAATTGACCAGTATGTTTACAGAAAACATGAATAAGACTGGAGAGAAACAAATATCTGCGTTAAAAGAAATTGCAGATCAAATGGAAAAAATTAAAAACGCTGATAGTCGCCTTGCTCTAGGCTTTGATGAAATAAAACAAAGTATGGTTGGAAGTAGAGCTAGTGCTTTTACTAGAGGAGTATTAAGTAAAAAGAGTTCCGGATTAAAGGGCCTTAGAGAAAGAAGTCAAATTGAGTCTACATTAGGAAAAGGATTAGATACTGAAGACCCCACAGTCAACATACTAGAAGAAAACAACAAACTGCTCAAACAAATATCTGAAAATACTGAAAGCATGGGTTCAGGTGGAGGTTTGCTTGAAACACTAGGCAATGTTGCAACTACACTAATGGGGTTAAAATTTCTTTCAAATTTTTTACCGGGCGGTGGAGGAGAAAGAGACGATGGCCAATTCAATACAATTGGAGATCCTTTACAAGTAGATCAAACTACTGAAGGTGGGACTACTGTAACAACCCCCGATGGAACATCAGTACAGTTAGAAGAAAATGTTTTAGATAACACGGGCGTTGATGAAACACTAGCAGTCAGAGCTGGCACAAGCCTAGCTAGAGCAACGATAGGAAGAGAAGGCTTAGAGGCAGCTGGTAGAGGTGGAGCCCGTGCCGCAGGAAACCTAATGTCTAAAGCAGGAACAGCAGCTTTAAATACTATGCCAACAAGAGCAGGTGTTGCAATTTTAGAAGCTGGAGATACTACAGCTGCTAAAACAATAAGTAAGCTAATTACTAGTAAAATAACAAAGGCAATGCCAGGAATAATAGGAAAATCAATACCTTTTGCCGGAGCTTTAATAGGTTTAGGGCAAGGGCTTTTTCGAGCAGTAAAAGGTGATTTAGTGGGTGCAGCACTATCAGCTGGCAGTGGTGTAGCTGGTCCGTTGTCTGCAATAACATTAGGTGCAGCTGACATAGCTAGAGAAATTTACAAAGAAGTATACGGAGTTGCACCTGAAGATGATCCAGACGGTGGTATGGAAAGGCTAGCAGCGATAGGTGACTTGACCATAACAGAAATGAAGAAAGCTTGGGATAATTTCAATGCTGATGAACAACTAGCAGAAAATACTCCAGAGGCTATAATCAATAAAGCAAGAGAAGATGGTATTGTAGAAGATACTACCAATCGAAGAGGTAGAGTAACAGGACAAACTATCAACCAAGAAAGATTGTCAGAAGTAAACGACGCGGCCCAGTTACAAGAAATAGTAGACACAGGTGAGTTGTCAGTGCCTCAACAAAGAATGTTAGAAAACAGAATAGCAGAAATACAGGCTGCTACTCCTGCCATGGCAAATATAGAAGGATTAACTCCTATGGGAGCTGATACTGTTGCTACTTCTACTGTACCAACAGCAATGGCAGTAGATAATGTCACAATAGATGCCTCAGATAGTAGTGGAGGAGGAGCAGCGCCTAATATACAATATGTAACAAACAATAATAACAATAGCAGTAACAGTAGTCCTACTAATGTTTTTGCATCTAATGTTCGTAATCAAGGTAGTTCTTTGAGTAGGTATAACGATAGAGTCTTTATGGGATAAAAAAGGGGGCTAGGCCCCCTTTTTCGTCTGACTAGTTGTTAGTCATCATTAGCAAGTTTAGCAAAGTAAGACAGTGTATCATCTTCGTCATCCTCTGAAACAGTAGTCTCAGCCTTTGACATCTGTGTTACCTTTTCCATGTAGTTGTCATCAGCAGCATCTCCGGTCTGACTAGAAATACTTTCTGCTGTGCCTACCTTGGCACTGTTACCCAATACAAAGTCTAACTTCTTCTTCAATTCGTCATATGACTTGAAGTTGCTAGGGTCTACAATTTTAGCAAGTGAATGCTGTTGTGTCCAAATAGCTTCAATAGCAGCATCATCATCTGATACAGCACTTGGAGCCGCAAACTCAGACTTGTCATAGTTTCTGTAACCTTCTACCTGACGAATCTTAAGTTTGAAGTTAGCACCATCCCAAAAGTCAAAGGGATTCATTGGTGCTTCGTCTTGGAACTCAGGCTGCATTGCATCCTTGATCTTGTCAAAGATCTTCTTACCAAACTTGTAAAGGAATACTTTACCGTTGTTAGAAGGGTTGCCTGAATCCTCAACAACAAGGATGTTAGCGTAATAAGAAAGACGACGCTTCTGTTTACGAGCAATTTCCTTGTTTGCTTCTACACCACTGTTCCAAAGCTCTGAGTTGAGTTCTGATACAGGGTCTGTCTGCTTGAGGGTTGTAAGTGAGTTTTCAATGTACCACTTACCTGTTGGACCTTGGAAGCCATGATTCCATAGCTGTACCCATGGCATATCTTCACCCTGAGGTGCTGGAAGAAAACGAATAACAGCGTATCCGTTGCCTGCTTGATCTACTGTGGGTTTCCACTCGTTTGAATCATCTCGATTGTTTTGCTGAGGGGCGTCAAGTTTTTCGACTTCCTTCATCAATGTATCAAAGTTGCCACGAGCCTTGCGAAGGTCTGAAAGGGAATTAAAAGCCATATTATTTCTCCGTATATGCGATATATGTGCGTTGTATGTTTAATTTATGCTTCTTGTATATTCGTATGTGTCAAGGACTTCATCTAGATCTATATTCTCTAGATCCTCAATACTATTTATACGTCTTAGTTCCTGATCGATTGCTCTTTCAGGATGTTCTTTTCCAACCCTATGAATTCTTTTTTCTTCGGGTTTTCTTTTTACTGATTTAGACATTGTGCAATCTTACCTGCAAATCTCTGTTTAACATTATCTTTGTCAAAACGAACAAAGGGTTTGTACTTCTTTACTAGTAAACAAATGTGTTCCAATACAAAGTCACTAGCATAATCTTCAACATAAGGATATAACTTTTCCATAATAACAAGTGTTTCAATTTGTATATCCCCACCCATGTACATTCTGAAGATTAGTGGGTGTGTGCCTTCCATTGCTGACTTAGATCCTTCTTTTTCTATCCTAAATAAGATATTATCTAAGTCTACATCTAAATTATATAACATTCTTTTACGTCTTGTCAAGTATTTTTTATAGTTTTCTATAAAATTTCCTGTGTAGATATTTGCCGTATCACTGCCAGCTACAAAGTTGGCTACAAGAATATCAATAACCTCTGAGCGCTTGTATTCGTTAGCTAGCTTGTACATATACTGTGTGTCTTTTCTTTTCTCAAAAGACTGACGGAGATTCCTCATACGTCCTTTTGTCACAGTAATATCGTACTTAGGATCGGTAAAGTGCAACCTTAAGGCCGCATACAATTTGTAGACATCATAAGAGGTCATTAGTTTGTTTCGTATCCCACAGCATAATTATAATCAACATAGTCCTTCTTACATTTGAGACTACACTCAACCCAAGGACTATTTTTCCAACTAGAAAATAGTTTCTTCCAAAGCTCATGGTTCAAAACATTTTCCATACTATTTGTTTTCACTGATAGCTGATCTCGATACATGGCAAAAAAGCTATCTTCATATCTAATTTTCTTTTTACCGTCACTCATTTCAGTGTATGGAAAACTTGTCCAAGAGCATGGGTGTAAAGTTCCGTCGGCACTTAAATACATTCCTCGATTACCTACTAAACACAAAGGCAATATATTTCCGTGTGCAGGGGTCGTGTTATATTTTTCTATGTTTGTTTCCATGTATTCATCAATAGGTTGAATACGATCTGATAATCTTGTGACGCTTCTTTCATACCGGTGTGTGCTGGCTATGTATTGTTCACTCGGTTCTAAATGATCGTAAGGGCCATATGTTTCATACTTACTCCCAAACTTTGTACTCTTAGTCCATTGTACAGTATCACAATTGTTTTGTCTAGCAAGTTTTACTATTTCATCTAAATTATTTTCATTGAAACTAAAGTATATTGTAGCCCAAACAACAAACGCTTTAGATTTGTGACCCATGATAGACATTCCGAGCATGATACTTTCCCAATCACTGTTCACTCTATACATATTGTTGGTGTCGTGATTGTAACCATCAACACTGAAGTTTACAGTATCATATTCATTTAGGATAACAGCTAGTTCTTCCCACCATTCTGCTTTTTTGTAGCTGCCATTGGTGATGATAAAAATGTGACAAGTAGGTTTGACTTGTTTGATATAACTACAAATTTTCAAAAAGTCTTTACAGTAGATAGGATCTCCTATGTCACCGCACATAGTAAATCTTTTGACGTTCTGTTGGATAAAGTCCTCAGTAAACGCCTGTTGAAATTCCTCAAGGGTAAACTCTTTGTTAGTCCAAGAGGTTTTGGGCATTTCAGTACGAGGACATCGTGGACATTTTAGTGTACACTTTGCGCTGATTTCAATGTGCCAGTGATATAACTGCCACCCATAATCATTTTTCATGGGGCTATTCTAGTAAAAAGATCTCGGTCAAAAATAAAATCTGCTATTTGTCTTGCAACATCTTTTGGTTTGAGATGTTCTATGTCATACAAATTATCTATAGGTTTGTGTTTTAACCTATGTCTGTTCTGATTAAAATTAGTTTTAGTAAGCCCCAATCTAACTTCTTTAATAGTGGCCTCAGGAAATTCTATCTGAATCATTCTGCCAAATTCTTGTAATGCTTTTTTAGACAGGCTATATACTAAATCCCCAGGATAAAAATGGTCGTTGTTTGTGCTAGTAACATTGACTATCTTTACTTTAGGATTATTTTGTAATGCTAATTGAGTTAGCCTCATAACACTAATAAGATTAGTATTCATAATCTTGTGCCAATATTCAAACTTGTGTTCTGTGAATTTTACCTTACCACCTAAGTCATGTCCAGCACAATTTATCAGTATGTCTACTTGATCAAGTTTATCAATTTTATCAGGGTAATCTAGATCTATATCTTTTCGTGTTAGTCCAATAACCTGATATTCTTTAGACAAAACATTATATAGTTCTTTACCAACACCGCTAGAGGTGCCTGTAATTGCAATAATCAAAACGGTAACTTTCCTATTTTTGATTTTACTTTGAGTAAGTTTAAATCGTTAGCTTCAGATTCTAGTTTGGTACGGAGACTGTTATTAATAATTTTATTAATACTTTCTGCTTCAATTTCATTTCTTAAACAGTAGTCTAACAAAACGTCCATACAAGATTGTCTTGTATGAAATGCTGTTTGCTCAATGTATTGAGAAAACTCACTAGGAGACCTAAACTTTTTTGTGATAAGAAATGTATCTGTTGGTTTTTGTGCTTCAGCCATAAATTGGTCACTAATTACTTCTAAGTTCACCTACTACTCCATCATTTATAAAATAAATGTTTATTTATTTGTGTAGTGTAGGCAAGTTGTCTATTCCAAGATGGATCTACATCTGTGTTATGATACCATAAAGCCCCATAAGTAGGGTCATCATACTTATCATTTATAACACCTACAGCTACGTCCATTGCAAGACCCCATGCCCACATATCTTTTGGGCTGTCACTTCTTCCGTCGCACCACCAACTAAACTGACACTTGTGTCTAAGAGGAACTATCTTGTTTTGTTCTGTAAGAAACCAAACAGAAATAGGGCCTTGTTTAATAACCTCACACAAAGTATTCGGATATCTTTCGTCATGTTTTCTATTGAGTGCAACATAGGCAACAGCTATTTGTCCTGTCATAGGCTCACCACGAGCCTCAAAGTAAATGTTCTGTGCTAAACATTCTACTTCATTATAACTTATTCCTGCGCTAATGTCAATATCAATAACAATTGGAATATTTTCTTTTACAGGTTTATCATTTATTAATAAAACTTTTACAGCTAGTAAAAACGCTGCTAGTAATGCTGTAGAAATAAGAAACTTATTCATACAATCTCCTAGTAAATGGGCCCATTGGATTATAAGGCGGTGCCCATACCTCACTTAGCCTATGCAGCTAAGGCGTAAACGTCATCGTTAGCGTTTATTTTAAGGTAGTTTTAGCGTCTACTCTGACGACCCTCGATTTGCCTATTCTCTCGTCTGTCGAATCTAAAACGCCCCCCTTGTCTTTTATTGGTGGAGGCGGGGGGATTTGCACCCCCGTCCAAACTCGTTTTACTTCAAACGTCAACGGGTAATATATTTATATTATAACAGTTTTAATGCCTGCTTGTCAACCTTTCCTGCACCTGTTTTCGGTATATCGTCAACAAATACAAATTGTTTCGGACACTTGTAGTTGGCCATATTATCCTTACAATGACTTATCAAATCATTTTCTGATACCTCACCTACAACAAAGGCCCGGGGCACTTGCCCCCATAGTTCATCATCTACTCCTATCACCGCAGACTGTTTTACTTTCGGATGTGAATCTATAACGGTTTCTATTTCACTTGGATGAATATTAACTGCACCAGAAACAAACATATCATCTTTTCTTCCGACAATATAATATTTTTCGTCAACAAGTTTTACCATGTCACCAGTCTGATACCAACCATCCTTAAAATCAGGAGTCCTATTGACATAAGCATCCATAAGTGTAGGCCCATTCACCCACAGTTCATCATCTACAATTCTTACAGCAACATGAGGAACAGGCTTATTATTTGCAAGAACTACTCCTCCCATTTCTGTAATGCCATATGAATCATTAAATTCTGCGTCAACAAAGATTGTTCTTGCTCTGTTTAACAGAGCAGTAGGCATAGTTGATCCTGCGGTCTGTATGTTTTTTATACTCTTAATTTTTTCGTAATCAAACTCAGGCGCATCTAACAACATTTGTAACATTGTGGGTGCCAGTGTAATATTAGTCACCTTATATTTTTGCACAATTTCTACAAATTGTGCTGGTACAAATTTGTCTTGTATGACAAGATGAGAAGCCATCATGGTAGATGCAAAAATTCTATTCTGAGGACCTAAATGATATATTGGTCCACACAATAAACTAACATCATCAGTTGATAAATTAAAGACACTTGCACTTGTAAGAGCATTTAAATATTGTCTAGTATGACTGAGAGGCACACCTTTTGGTTTGCCTGAAGTGCCTCCGGTGTATGTAATAGCATAATAATCATTACCGTCTACTACATTTTCGTATAGTTTTTCATCAGTAATTGAGACACTAGACTCATCTAAATAAACTTTAGGATTACAATCCCTTAGTACCTCATCAATTTCTTTCTTTGAATAACGATAACTTATAGGAACAAAAGTAGCACCTAACATAGAACAAGCATAAAAGAGTTCTACTTGTGTGTTAGAATTGTGTCCTGTAAATGCTACATTATCATTTTTTACTACTCCGATATTACTTAATTTGGTTGCAAGTTTTCTTGTGCGTTCACATACCTCGCTCCAAGTATAGGTTATATTATTAAATGATATTGCAGGGCGATCTGGATAATTTGTAGCAGCTGTTATCAGCAGATTGCTTATATTCATAATTTTAAATTGCGCTCATAATCTAAACGTAAGTCCAATAGCTGCTCTGCGTAATTATCTCGTTTTTCAACAAAGACTTGAGGTTGTTCTCCTTCGACAGTAATAGCAACAACGATTTGCGGTACCGGTATACCGGTCATTTCTTCAAACATAATTGCGTATGAAGTACATTGCATAAAGTAATTATCAATCCATTCTTTTCTTTTAGGCTTGCGTGAGGTCTTAAAGTCAATGACTGATAATTTCCCATCCCATTCAGCAATACAATCAACCCGGCCTGCCATACGTAAATGATTACTGTATAGTGGGTCTTCGATTGCGTGAATGTTGTCTATCCTGTCGAGTTCAGGACGGAAGCGATCCCACATCTGTTTGTCCAACAAACTGAGATTGCTTGTATCAATATCATTATTCAGCAACACGTTTTCGCACAAGTCATGTATCTTTGTACCTCTTGTTGCTGCCTGATTACTGATTTTGTTTGCTTCTTCTTCACCGACACGTTCACGCCAAGCCTTGATAGACTCTTTTGACGCATGAGACATAACGGTGGTTACTGAAGGATATAAGTTTCCTTCAGGTGTACGATAGAATCTACCGTGTTCGGTAGTTTCTGCTTCAGGTATTTTTAAATCTATTTCTATTCTTTTAAACATATTACTACTTATATTGGTACACCCTGCAGGAATCGAACCTGCAACCTACGGCTTAGAAGGCCGTTGCTCTATCCGATTGAGCTAAGGGTGCTTATCTGTTTTTAAGCAAATACTGCGCTTTATTTAGAATCCAAGGATCACGGTGTGGTAAGTTATAACCAGATGAGCTATCCCAGTTCTTAAAAGCGTAATCAAACCTGTCACTGTAAGCATCAGGGTGATCTTTCATTAGCTGCTCAAGTTCTTTTGCCCAGGCATCAAAAACGTGGTCAGGCACAATGTTGTCATCTAAAGCATAATAGATGCAAGAGTGGACAAGTACCTGTATCCGACGGCGCTTAATCAATTCGGCCGTTGGATTTGTAGGATTAGGGAACTTGTAATAATCTTCTTTAGACATCGCTAAACCTCAGCGTGAATTGAGAATGAATGCCTTCCATTAATGCCGTGAAGGTATCCTGACCAAAGAAGTCAATGACTTCCTGGTGACAAGAAAAAATCTGATCGGAATAACCGTTAGATACAATCAACATTAGTCGCGCACCTCCGTGATATACTTGTGGTCAACAATAACAACCTCACCAGCCTCACGACTGATAACAACCTTACCAGCAGAATTTTTCCACTGAAAGCCATCGTCTATTTTGACGTGGTGAGATACGTTACCGCCGTATTCAACACGGCTATGGGTTACTGTGCCGCTGACGGGCTGGTCACCGCTAAGATAAAGACCTTTAACACGCATACCTTCTAAGTTCCACATTATACAGACTCCTGCAGTTGATTCAATTCAATTTCATCAGCGAGATCGTTGAATACCTCGTACCACTCCTCGGGTACTACTTTGCCCGCATCACTTGCATCCAGGTGAATATCAGCATCCACATAGTTCCAGTTAATACGACCACGATCGTCTAGGTTCTCAAGACTATTGACTGCGTTATGAAAACTTACAATAAGCTCTGCTGTTTTTGCTATATTACTACTCATAAACATCTCCTCACAAGTTAATTTATCAGTTTATAATGCTTATTATACAGTAATTTTAGGAAAAGTCAAGCACTTTTTGGCCTAAGGAAAACAAGCACTTAGGCCATTTCTGACGTAAGTGCTTGATTTTGTTGGAGAAATTAAAAGCGCTTATAAATCAAGCACTTAGGTAATTTGAGTCCTCATACTTCATTCTGGCCTCAATATACTCCCGGACCAGGGCAGATCTAACTATATCTTCTGGCCCGAATTCGACAGAACAGAAGGATGGCATATTTTCAACGGTTACCATAAACTGCTTCAGGCCAGACAAGTCATTCCTCTTGTAAAGGTCGGTCTGCCTAAAGTCTCCACAAAATATAATCTTTGTATTGACTCCTACTCTTGTCATTAAAGAATTGATTTCCATGTCATTCATATTTTGACATTCATCAACAATAACAATAGCGTGATCTAATGTGATACCTCTGACAAATGAAGTACACATAAACTCCAGATACTTTTGTTCTACCAAACGGTGATATGCTTGTGGCTTGTTTGGAAAAAGTTCTTGGCACATTGATTGATACGGTGCGCTATACACCTCAGTCTTCTCATCTTGATCTCCGGGTAAGTGTCCAATCTCACGGGAAGGTACAGCAGACCTAACAATAATTACTCGATCCCTAGTTCCTCCTTTCATCATTACTTCTTCCAGAGCTCTATAAAGTGCAATGAAGGTTTTGCCTGTACCAGCACAACCGTGTAGCAAAAAGGCCGGTTTATAGTCATACTGCGACATAAACTGGCCTTGGGTTTCGGTTTTGGCTTGAATAGTTCTGAGGTCTTCTATCCTCATTTTCAAACTATTGTTTACAGGTAGTCCTTCGTTTTGTACAAGCTGAAGATTCTTCTTTGCCATATTACTTCCTATCTGTGGGTTATTGGTTAAAGAATCATAACAAAATTTAATCGTCTCCTAATAGTTTACCAGTTTGTTTTTGGACAGTCTCCCTAATCTTAACAGACTTATGATCTTTCTTACCATAGTCGTTTGCAAGTTTGCTGTTAGGGTTTGCATCAGCAATTTTAGATAATACTTCTTTGAAGCCGGATGGGGGTTTAGTGCGATCACCTGTGTTACTTACAAGGCCAGGGGCACCAGTAATAATTGATTCTATATTGGGGTTTTCTTCCAGGTATTCAACTTTAGCATCCCAACTCATAATCCTGTCATATTCTTCACCGGTTTCGTTATTGCGAAAACTATATACTGGCATCCAACGCACCTCGTCTGACAAGTTCTTTCTTCAACTTATCTTTAATTTTTGGTAAAGTATTAGACTTTTCATACATTTCCACAATATTCTTTGTAGAAGTATTCTTCATATAAAAGTGTTGGTTTCTTTTCTTAACAGTGCCATTGCTTTGTTTTTCAGCAATTACGACAGATGGTTTAAACTTAGTTGGCATCACGTATTTCCTCCATGTTATCAATAATCATATTTATAACTCTCCTGCCAAGAGAGGATATGAGATCACTATTTTTCAGTTCATATAAACAGGCTCTGATATACAAAGGATCCAGAGATTTCATAGTATCTACTGTATATCTCAGTTTGTCGAACCCATACATATTGAGAGCTAAAAGTGCTATGTCTATCTCCTCATCCGTATAAAATGATAGTCTATGACCTACTACTTTAGCTTCAGGTGTTTTGGGTATTCTTTTAAAAGGTATTACTTGTCCCATAACAGATATTTATATCTTTACTTACTTGTAAACCAAAAAAGATCCTCGGGACACTTGTATCTATGACATATCATCATTAACAAAATAGCCTTAATCTTTTTGGTTTCATTAGGTTGTTTACATACACACTTAACAGTTCTAACTTTCTTTTTTAGTGGTTCTTGTATCACTTCACCGTTAAATATGACCTCACACCCCTCAAAAAAAGATCTAGCCAAATTATAGCTACTAATCATATCTTTGTGCATAACGTGTTCTAATCCTATAGCAATATTAGGATAATTTCCATACGGCTGAATCTTAGCATTTAACATCTGTACTGAGACTAAATTCATTAGTGGCTTTCTTTTTCTGTAGTTTACAGCATCTGCACACTCATCAACTACCTTATTCCAAAAATCTCTATAAGTAGGTAGAGGTTCAAAATTCAATCCCTCAAGTGCAGCTTCATCCTCAGAATATAACCAAGAAGAAATGTTATTTTTTTCTGCACTAAAAAGTTTGGCGATAAACAATCTAGTAGTGCCTGGATGACATTTCCAAAACCCTTTACCACCATTAAGAGAATCCTCTAAACACCAATAACAAGATATTGGATTTTTAAACTTATAATCATCTTGCATATATTCCTTCAATGAATTTAGAAGTGATGGAATTTCAAACCAAAGCTCACCTCCGATCTTTCCTAAATTTAAAGGATACTCTAATGAATTCATGTCAGGGTGTTCATTAAGGGTTTCTTTAAATGTATTTAATTTTTTGTTATAGTTAGGCACGTGATAGTTTGTTACAGTTTTATCTAATGGAAAGTCTGAACAAAAACCAAAGACACCTCCTGTACCATCTAAAGGTATTGGTTCATCTTTTACCCAATGAATTGTTTTCATATTAAGGTGTAGTCTTTTATAGTTCCCCCCTGTAGATTTAGAACTATAGTCCATAAATTCATTCAGATCCATAGACTTTTACTCCATAATATTCTTCAAACTTCTTTGCGTCATTCAACGTATTTACAATAGGTTGCCCTTTTATGTTCAAACTTGTATTCAGTAACATAGGGCACCCAGTTTCTTCATACCAGCGTGTTAATAATACATATAGGCCCGGATTTGATGCGTATGTCACTGTTTGTACCCTACTTGTTTCATCTTTGTGTACGATTGCAGGAAACAAGTGTTTATGTTTACACTTTACAACCTGTTGCATATAAGGTGAATGAAAAGTCTTACTAACCTCAAAAAAGTCAGCAACATCATGTTGTCTTATAACAGGAGCAAACGGTCTAAACTCCTGTCGCTGTTTTATCTTGTTTACAGCATCTTTCATTTCTTCACCACGTGGATCGGCTAACAAGCTACGATTGCCCAATGCTCTTGGACCAAACTCTGCTCGCCCATTTGCTACTCCCACTATCCCATATTGTAACAGTTCTTGTAGTAGGTTGTCAACCGGATATTCACCTTTTATCTCATGTCCTAAATAAGCTGTACTAAAGTTCACACGTTCTTTAGTTCCAGCAAGCACAGCACCAAGTGATGATCCTGCATCACCTGGGTTAGGCATTATCCAATGTTCTTTGAAGTATTGTGGTATCAGTCTATTAGCAAGACAGTTCAAGGCACACCCGCCCATATAAACAAGTTTAGACTGCCCTGTGAGTTCTTTCGTCTTGTTTAGTAAGCCATGTAAGTATGATTCAAATACTTTTTGTACAGCAGCCGCTATGTCAAACTTATCTTGTTCGCTTGTAAGTTCAGGTCTCCACCAACGTACACCTTTATGTAAATTTTTGCCGTGTGTCAGTTTTTCTATTTCGTCAAAGAATCTATTAGGGTCACCATACGCAGCCATGCCCATGAGGATGTATTCATCTTCGTTTGGCTTGAGGCCTAACCTATCAGTAAAGGCACTGTAAAAAAGTCCTAAAGATTTTGGGTAACGTGACGACCAAACTTTTTTTTCATTTTTCCATATTGAGGTGGTTGTCCATTCCCCTATTGCGTCAACAACAAGTGTGGCGCAGTCAACAAAGTGACTAGGTCTTGTATAGTACCCAGCAGCCCAATGTGACTTGTGATGGTTGCCCCATTCAATAGGACATTTGAAATCGTATCCTACATCTGTAAAATATTTTTTTGGATTTTTATACCAATTCTTTTGCCCTGCCCATATTCTACGGGTTGCTTTGAGTAAAGGATTCTCATACCAAAATATTATATCAGGTTGTCCATACTCTAAAGCTGCTCTTACTAATCCGGGTGAAAGATTTTTATCGTTTTTAATTTTACTATATCTTTCCGAATGTGAGGCAAAGACGATGCAACCGTCTCTAATAACTGTCAACGCTGCATCATGGAACCCTGCACTAACACCCCAACTAATCATAGAACAACTCGTATATCTCTTGGTTATAGTCTTTTAAATATTTATTATAAAACTTATCTGTCTTGTCGGTCATTTCTACAAAGTTTTGTTTAGACACTACATTTTTTTCAGGCTCTAATAGAACATGATGTAATTTTTCGGTCACACCTTTATTTTCTATTAATACTTTTTTATGTTCTTCGCTTATGTAGAACAATGACTGATACTCCGGGAACTTCAACGGATTGAAGTAACAGTCAATTTTTTTGTCGTTTGAATATAATTCAAGTTCTTTGGTTTTATTAACATTGTATAACCCAACAGTGCAGTTAAAGGTTATATGTACCTTACCCACTGGTAGGTCTTTTTTGTATTGAATAAATTCGTTGACATTCTTATCAACTTCCTTCCAATTAGAATATTGGCGGATATAATCGTTTACTGGACCGACAGCATCTACACTTAATACCAAATGTAACTTTCTAATTTTATTTAATACTCGTTTCCATTCATCTGACATAGAATGTGTGCAGTTTGTTATCAAAGTGAGACATAAATCTTTTAGGACACCTATGTCATCTAAATACTTTAACATTTCTAAATGTTCTTTTAAATACATGGGTTCGCCGCCCATTAATTTTAGCTCTTGTAAGTGTGTTAGGTCTAAATCTCTCCAGTCAGTATAATGAGCATCTTTACTCCATATTTTTTCTTTTAGCTGTTTTTCCCTAGCATATATTCTTGTTGAGTACAAAGAGTTACACATTCTACAGGCAAGATTACATACATTGTTGGGTGTGTATTCTAAAAATCTAAGCTTAGGAGGATCGTAAGCATCAGTTGTTATGATGTTTTTAAAAACATTATTAAAGTCTTGTCTATAACTAGATATACCGGCTTTTTCATCAAACCAACATCTTTTACATATTGGATCTTGAATACCTTTACCCAATGTTTCTCTTAAATGTTTATGTGACTTTGAATTAACAGCATCCAAAGTATATTCTGTCACCTCTTCAAATGCACGACAACAAATCAAGTTCATTTTATTAGGTGCGTAGACAGCTGACACCCAAGGCAAAATACAAAAGGTGTCAGCTTCTTTAGTCATAGATGAAGGGGTCTGCTTCTTTTAACTTTTCTAATTTTTCTAATATCTCCGGATCAAGTTCTAATTCCTCTTCTTCAATCTCTGTTTCTTCTTGTTTTTCTTTATTCACGGATTTACTCCTCCTGTGTGATAAAATACATTGCCGTCTGGCGGATAACACTGTAGAATTTTTCCAGTATCGTCTTTATGAATTCTCAAAATATATTTGGTCAATTTATCCATAATTTTCTCTGCCATATCAGGTTGATCGTATGGTATGTGTGGTGCCATACAACAAACTGTAGCATTTTTATCATTGTATTCTGCAAGAGCCCTCATCAGCTGATTCATAGCACCCTTAGTACCAAAGTAACCAGCCATTTGTATAAAATTATCTCTGTTAATTAAGTATGATGCAGAAGATGTTAAAAACACAATACCCGACCTATCATTCATCTTTTTCAGACACTTTACAGAAAACATATGAGGCAATGCAGCATTGATAAGTATTCCTGTTTGCCAATCTGAAAATTTTACATCGTGGGTTGAAGTGTAATTAGAAGGCTCTCCCGGATAAAATCCTCCTATAGAATTATACAACAATAAGTCTATTTGTTCAAGCGGTTCAATAACGCTTTCAAATCTGTCACCTATTTCTTCCGGAGACTCTGTATTTAATCTATAAGAAAACTTTATTACATTGTGTTCTTGTTCTTCGGCTTTATTTACAAAATAGGTACCAAATCTTTTTGGGTCGCTACCCGGTCCAACAATAACAATATTCATTCCATCGTCACTCCCATCATTGCGATTAATCTCTCATCATCTTCTACTTCAATTTTGTGCCAAAGTCTATCTTCATTGAAATAAAAATATCCTGAGCCTTTTTGAGAAGGACCTTTCCATTCTTTTTTGTCACATACAAATGATTCATGTGTCCAAGGAAGAGGTCGATTCAATATCATAAACTCAGTAGAAGATATATTATCTTTTAAGTTTAAAAATAAATTACACTTTATATTCCGGTTATCTAAATGATAACCCATGTTGAATCCCTTTTTGTCTATAACAAACTCAGTATTTTTATAGTGACGCATATTCCATGCGTTTATCATAAGCAGTAAAGTTTTATAATCACCATCTTCAATATAAATCATTTCAGTAGATTGTTTTTGTATGGCAGTAATTACTTTTTCGATCTGCGTCTGAACCTTAGCATAATTTTCACAATCTTTCAAATCGGAATATTCAATTACAGTTCTCTTTTTGTACATTTCATCTGACATTACAGGTTTACTTTCCTGTGCAGAAACTGTCTTGTAACTGTAAGGATCTATATCGGGAATATCTAAACCGCTAAATTCCCACAAAGGAACTCCTTTAAACGGCTGTGAAATATTCATTAGTTTTCCTCTATAATTTTTGACCACTCAGGGAAAGTGTCAGCAAAAGATTCTTTTCTGTAATCATCTTTGGCTTTTGTTATATTCAAAAATTCTTCCCAAGGACCCTGTGTGCTTATATGATTTTCCATGTAAGTGGTAATTCTTTTTAAATTTTCAAGCGAGTACGTGGTCAAACCTGTCCTAGTCCTAGCATATTTATCTGCAACCTTTGACTTCAATTCCTGTTTCATATTTCTTATATTATAGTATGCTGGAAAGTGCAAATAGTTTGCATAGTATTGTACTTTTTGTTTTTCAAAGTAGTGCATAATCTCAGTCATATAATATACATTTAAATTATTAACTGTAACACAAACCAAAAGATCTATTTGAGGATTAGATTTATTAAGTTCGATAAATTTTTGTAAGTTTTCAGATACCACATCCCATTTTGCCGGATGTCTTTGAAACTCGAATCTTTCTCCAATATCGTCTATAGACAGACTAATAAGAACACTTTTGAATTTTTTAAGTGTCTCTATATGTTCTTCTTTGTATGTTGTAGCATTTGTATTAAAGTGAAGTATTTGATCTTTTGCATAACCTTCGTCTACACTTTTTTGTAGAATTTCCCAGTTCTTGTCAACAAGGAAAGGTTCTCCTCCATAAAAGTCAATTTGTTTCAAATTAGGCAAATTGTTTTCTATGTTCTCCCATGCAGGACTATCTTCTTCCCAGTTTCCCTGCCACTGATATATTCTTTCCATGTATTTGTCAAAAGGTTCACCTTTGGCTAAAACTGCATAGTGTTCTTTCACCCATTTACTACTTGACCAAGGACCACAGATTCTACACTTTAGATTACAAACTGTTCCTAAATTAAGTTCAACAATTTCTGCCTGCACAGTTGTATCCCGCAGATAATCCAGACCCCAGTATCTTTGAGCTCTATCATTATCAAGCATACGCTTACTTGCAATACCAGAAGCCTCTTCATCCCAGCACTTTTGGCAGTTTTTGTGTTTGATTCCTTTCTCTAAAGCGTCACGTATCTCTGTAGCCTGTTTTCCGTTTAAGGCTTCATCAAATGTGTGAGTATCTATTTTACAGCGATTACCGTCTTTATCGTCTAGCCAGTTTTCACTCTTACAGCAAAACATAACTTCACCGCTGTTGGTGTAACGTAATCCTTTATATACATTAATACAATTTGTCATATAATTCTATGCCTTTCAATAACACTTGCAAGCCAAGGGAGTGCTTCTTTTATCTTATCTTTGTCAGCAACAAACTTATTAGAACATAGTAAATCAAAACTGTAATTGTTACTTTTGCTATCAAGTAAGGTGTCTACTGTGTCATAGTATTGCTTAAATTTAGGAAACTTCTTAAATATATATTGCATTGATTCTGCCTCACGATCTTCTTTTCGTTTGGCCTTCAATTCTTCTTTTGCGAAGTTAGGTAATGACGAAGGACAATTACTATCGCCATAAGCATAGTTCAATTCAATGTCACTTAGTCGATCTAAGAATCCATTTTCATACAAGAAGTCTACAAACTCTCGGACATAATAACAGTTATACAAACTGTGAGTATAACATATACGAACCTGATGACCTTGAAACGGTTTGTCAGGATTGGGAGACTCTTTTAATTTCAACAATGTATCTAAGTTCTTAAATACTCTGTCATGTTTTGAAAACTCTCGGATATACTCTAACTGTTTGCCGTGACCATCTATACTACACCAAAACATAATATTGTTAAAGTTCTTCCATATATCTAAAAAATTTATTCCTTTCCATTTCAATAATGATAGGTTTGTGCTGTATGAGATAGTTTTATCGTATAGTTTATTATCATTCAAGTAATTTAGAATATCCAAATGTTCTTGGTGCATTAAAGGTTCGCCACCAGCAAAATAAAATCCTCGGCAGTCATCTAAATAAGGATAAACATCTTCTTCCATAAAGTTTGGTCTGGCATAAACAAAAGACGTAACTGTACCTCTTTCAGACAGAACCTTTTTTCTTTTTAAAAAATCAGTCTCATATGAATTATTTTCTCTATTATTTGCAATAGTGCTACTCAGAGGACTACCACACGTTTGACATCCTAAATTGCAAAGATTGCTAAAACGATAATCCATATAAAACATTTTAGTTTCTTTCATAGTACCGTCAGCGTCAGTTTCTTCCATTAACTGTCTGACTTCTTTATGTATAGGAGTATTACTTCTAAAACTTTGCTTGCCTAGATCTTCAGCTTCCCAACAAGCCTTGCATTCAGGTGGTTTTTTACCCGCTAAAAAATCACTACGAATTTGTTTCATCTTATCGCTGTTCATTATCTCAACATAGGAGTTCTTTGAGAAATCCCCGACCTCTCCTCCTTTGACTCCGCCATGTGCTACACAACAAAGCATAGCTTTCCCGTCAGGCCATGAATGTAAATGTTGCCACGGATGAGGACAAATTGTTTTAGGTAATTCTTTGCTCATAAGTTAACCACGTCTATTGTATTTTTTGTTATTGTGTTCCACCATTCTGCATACTCAGGAAAGGTGTCAGGGAAACTTTCATTTCTTCTAGCATCAAGTTCTTTTGTTCTTCGTATAAACTGTTTTATATTTTTTTCCGGATCATCAATCTTTTCATTCAAACAGTCAGAAAAACTATTAAACTGATCTATAGATCTACTAGTTCCCCCATTATCTTTTATCCACTCAATGTGAAGTTTTATTTTGTCTTGTATTTCTTGTTTTAGATAATCCGGTAGAATATTGAATGATAGTTCTGCTGGGTGATACAATATGTTGAACAACAAATCATCTATTCCTGTCATCATACCATCTTCATAAAAATGCCTGTGTAAATCTGTCAGAGTATATGCGTTTAAAATACTAACGGTAGGAGAGAAAAAGTAATCCATATTAGAGTTCGGTTGTTTAGAATACTCTGCCAACTGTTTAATATTATTTTCTATCTTATGCCATTTTACAGATCCGTGTCTAATGTAGTTTGCTCTATCACCAAAGTTATCAATACTTAAACCAAGTGTTACTTGTTTAAATTCTTTCCAATAATCGACCAAATAATTATTGTTGTAATTTAATTTAGTCATGTTAGTGTTGTATACCAATCTAACTTTTTTTGCTCGTCCTTTTTTTATGATTTGAGTAAGGGTATTGTAATGCTCGGGCATAATGAGAGGTTCGCCGCCTGCAAAATAAATTTTCTCTACGTTATCATACTGGTTCTTTAATGGGTCTTCACCTTCATACGCCTTAAACTCTTGTTGTCCCCTGTTGATACCAAAGTCAGCATCTTCTTTTGCCCAAGTCGTGCTGTATATGTCACCACATGATCTACATTTTAAATTACACAAATTACTGAAACGAATATCCCAGCTTTTTAGTTTTGGGTCTAAGTAACCATCCTCTTGTGTTGCTGATATTACATCTTCAATCATATGTTGCAGGTCATGGTTATTACCATGTCTTCCTGCTGGAAACCCATTGTCTTCTGAATTGTAACAGCGAACACATACGTCTGGCCTTCTTTTGCCGTTTATGAAATCCAATCTCAATTGTTTCATTTTAGGTGAGTTAAAAAGATCTTCTAAAGACTCATCTTTCACATAGCCTACTAAATTGCCTCTTTCAGCATCCCAAGATATACAACAAGGAAAAACATCCCCCTCTGTATTTAAAAATGTATGTACAAAGGGAAGAATACAAAAAGACTCTTGCACTTCATCAGAATATTTTTCAAGGGTCTTATTCCACTTATCTTTCATTAGGATTCCTTACACATTGTATAAAAGTCTTTTAGTTCTGGGAAGGCAGCGTGAAAGTCAGTATCTCTTCTACGATCATGTTCATCTACAAAAGCAGCAAAGTCTCTACGATTCATTGCAAGTTCTTCGCCTTCATACCTACTACGTTTAACCCAATCAAGTACACGTCTTAACTTTTCATATTCTGCTGTAGAAAAAGCATTTATATCGTTATCATCCACCCGTTCTAACAAATAATCACAAGTATACTCTAGTCTTTCAACAAACCAATCGTCTGCAATACGTGCTGTTAAGTGAGGTGGCTCGACAGTGTATGGGGTATCAAAACTAATACGTTGATATGATTGATCTACGTTATAAATTTTTCTAAATTCTAAAACCTTATCCAAAAAGTCAGTAAAGCGTGGGATAGCTAATAAACAAAAAGTTACCATAAAGCTAATATAAGGTGTTGCTGAATTTTGTAGATAGTAGTGTAAATTACTTTCATATTTTTCAATATCTAGTCCGTTGCGAATCCATTCTGCTTGAGGTCCCCAAGTATCTACACTTGTAAAGACGCCGTAACCAGATATCTTACCATTTTTAACCAAGTCGTTAGTGACAGTAAGAAACCTCTCAATATTTCTTTTAGGTACTGACATATTACTATTCACAGCAAACCTAAGCTCGGGTCTAGGATGTTCGGCAACATAATCGAGTACCTTAAACACGTTAGGGCTTAGTAAGGGTTCACCGCCTGTAAAACGTAATGTGTGTACGTGAGGATAAGCCTCGGGGAACCAGTCCCAAAAAACTTTAATATAAGGATTACAGTCTTCTTCACCGTGCTTTGTGCCTTCGTTTTGAAAAGATATATTCTGATATTGTCTAACATTAATTTCATTTTCTAAAGGCCAGTCACCATACTTATCGGTTTCATTTACCCAGGTCGAGCTTGCCATTGGCGCACAATAACTGCATTTAAACTGACAACGATTACTAAAATTAAGTTCTAAATATCTTGGATATACATCTTCATCACCTGTCAGTTTTGATGTTTCTTCAATTAAAGGAACTGACCATTGTTCAGAGGATCTTAACATTCTATCCGATATGTAATCAGGGCCTAAGTCTTCTACGTCCCAACAATAAGTACACTCTGAAGGGCGGCCGCCTGCTAACATTTCTTTCCTTACTGATTTCTTAAAAGGACTGTTATGTAGTACGTTAGGATTCTTCTGTGCCTCTTCTAATGGTATTTTGTGAGGTGCAGGATGATAGCAGCTATGGTTTTGTCCTGTATGTAAGTGCATACTAACATGATACCACTTTGCCATACAAAAACCGGGACCAACTTCATTTAGTTTGTTGGTAATGTTTTTAACATCTAATAGGTCATACGAATGTGGCATAGTTACCTCGGAAACAGTGGAGTTAAATATTCAATTTCATTTTCAACGTAGTCAGGGTCACTCCACTTGTAATCCCAAACAACCTCGCTTACCTTTTCATTATTTTCGTAACAAGCCAACTTGTAGATGTTTAATTTATTTACAACTTCTGCTTTCAAATCTGCATCACTAGGAAAATCATGTTCAATCTTAGCAACAGTCAACCAACCTATTCCTTGTTTGTCGCCGTTGTGGTCTACATAATAACAAAATTCATCTTGTTCTTGCAAAATTACATCTCGATCAAATAACCACTTTTTTAGCTCTTCTTTTCTACTTGTTATTTCTTCTTCTGTAGAAGACTCGCTCCACCAAATATTAAATTCACCCGACATATAACGTAAGGCGTTAATATTATTATTGAAGATATAATCATCATTATCCTCAAAAGCCTCAATAGGTGTTTTTCCTGTTTGTGCATAGTGTAAGAATATATCACCAAAGTCTCTGTTTAATGAGAAACTATCATAATATTCATCTGCAAATAATTCTCTAACAGGATTTAAATAACTAACAACAGTCATGCCGACAGTTTGTGGGTGGGTGTCAGCAAACCGTCTAGACTGTAACTCATGTACAAGATTATTCAATTGCCTTATAGCGTATGCTGCCTTAGGACTTGCTGTTCTCATGTAAGGAGCAACATCCCAAACCTGTCCCATCAACAATTCAAAATGATGATGTAGTTGGTTAAGTGCATCATCATTAGAGATGTCTTCCCAATTCTTTTCAATACGATAGTCTTTCCATACATTGGGTGCAAACTTTAAATGTGCAGGAGGAGTATACGATTCAGCAAACTCATTGATTGTATCCACACACTCGTCTAATTTTTTAGCCAAAAAAGGAACATCGCGGTTAGGGTCTCTCCACCCTAACCAACAAAAGTTTTTTTCTATCCTAGGTTCATTTTTTACATTACTAACACAATGGTCAAACCACTGATTACCTATAGTGGTGTCCATAACATTGTATTTGATGTCTAATGTATCTGTTTCATCTAAAGGATTCTGTAATGTCAATATAATATGTTTACTCATAAGATATCTCTTAACTCAATCAATCTATTATCATCTAAAAATATAGTGTTGTCACCAGATTTTAGTTGGCTTTCTTTGTAACCACTATTTATAGTACCAAACCAATCAGTAAATATTTTAGGAAATACGTTTATATTCTTATTTCTTCTTTGGTCGTATTGTGTGTAGAATGCTTTCATATCCTGCCACAATGTATCTCTATTGCTAGCTTTTCTGTGAGGTGATTCATCAGTAGCCAAATATTCTAAAAGGCGTTCTATACTCGCAAGTTCAAATTCAAGCCAATTCGGTTTGTGTTTATTTTCTTCAAACCACAATAGAAGATCTTGGCGACAATGTTCTCGTATCTCTTTAGGTAGTGTAAGTATGTTTTGAAAACTTGGAAATCTCAATATGTTTACACTCACAACAGGATGCTTTCCAGTCTTACTATGTTTTTTCATTTCATAGACTTCATCTAAAAATTCAGTAGTGCTAAACAGTGAAAGACCTGTAATGGTCATCATAATGTTTATGCTGTTGTAGTTACCTTCCTTAGCAAACCTTGTCATATTATTATGCCAAATGTCCCAATCGAATCCATCGCGCAGATATTCCTGATGGGTACCGAAACATTCAGCACTTGTGTATAATTCAAAGTTTCTTACATTATACGATTTTTCAATCAGTTTGTCAATGATCTCGTCTTTAGCAATCAAGTTGCTGTTGACTGCAAAACGCATCTCACTGTTTTGTTTCTCAAACCAGTCAAAAAGTTTCCACGTGTTACCTGACATAAGAGGTTCACCGCCTGTGATACGTAGCTCTTCTAAACTATCTGACAATCCGTTGTCCCACCACTTCCAAAAAGCAGTGACGTAAGGATTTTCTTCGTCTCGGTGATACGGTTCAGTCCAGGAACCATCTTGTTCAAAGGCTCCTGCACCATCTGATAACAAGTTTTGATACGGGCCAAACTTTTTAATATCCTTTGCCCAAGTAGTAGAGAAAGAAGGATTGCAATAAGAGCAAGCAAGATTACAAGTTCTGTCAAAAGCAATTTCAAATGTTTTTAGATTAACACTGTCTTCCCAATTAGTATCGTGTGCTTTTTGTAAATCCTCTTCGCTGTAAATAATAGATTTGAAAACTCTGTCAGATACAGAATCTTTACCCATGTCTTCTATTCGCCAGCAGTATTCGCATTCTAAAGGACGTTCGCCTTCTTGCATCATTTTACGAGCAGCTTTCTTGTGTTTGGTATTGTGAATTGCAGTATAGTCATCACGCAACTCAACAAGAGGAATCTTGTGCGCTGTTGGATGATGGCAAGAAGCAGTAGTACCACTGCCCAACCAAGTAGTAGCGTTGTACCACTTTGCACCACAAAAAGAAGGAGACTTGGAATCTAAAACTCTTTTTCTATACTGTATTAATTCATCACTCAACTTGTTTCACCGGTATCAAATTTAACTCCTCTGCTTCTTCTTTACACATCTCCCAAAAGTCAGACAGTTCCGGAAAAGTCTTAGTAAAGTTTTTATTTCTTCTTTCATCATATGCTGTTATGAATTGTACAAAGTTATTCCTATACTTTGGCCCTGAAGTTTGGTCAGTTCTCATATAGTCACAGAATCTTTTTATTTGATCTATTTCTTCCAACAAAAATCTAGCTTCTTTAGTAGGACTAAAATCTCTGTGGTATCTCATAGCATATTCTTCAATTTCATCTGCATACTTTTCTCTTGTAGCTTTATCTAAAAGGGTAACTTGCAAATGAGGTGGAAATCTCATATAATTAAAACTCACCATAACTCTATTTGCATAACCGTCTCGGTTGTATTGTTGTCTTAAATCAATAATGTCCTGCAAAAATTTTGTAAAGTTTGGCAAACTCAAAATATTAATTGTAGTCATTATACAAATTCTAAGTTCGGTGGTGTCTAAAACTTTTTTCAGATTATTCATCCAATAGTCATAATCAAGACCATCACGGGCATACTCTGCTTGAGCACCATGACTTTCATTGCTTGTAAAGATAACAAACTCCTTACAAGTAGTATCAAACTCTGATCCATATTCTATAAGTTTATCTATGAGTTCAGGTTTCACACCCATGTTGGTATTCACACTAATTTCTAAATCCTTACGAGGGTTTTCTCTAATATAGTCAAGTGTTTTCCAAAACTCTTTACTCATTGTAGGTTCGCCACCTGTAAAACGAAAAACTTTTAGGTGAGGCAAAACTTCGGGCAACCATTTATTGTATGCTTCTACGTAAGGATTGTATTCATCATGTGCATATGGATATTGTTCTCTTTCACGTAGATGATTTAGGTCGTGTGAACCAAACTCAACAGGATATGGGCCATTTTTTTTAATATCAGCCATCCACTGAGAGCTTACGTCAGGCGAACAGTAAGCACAGGCAAAGTTACAATTGTTTGAAAAGGATACTTCCAAGTAAGAAGGAAACATATCAGCATCGGGATCTGAGTTTGCTATTTCTTCAAATCTATCCCAAGCCCAATAATCAGAAGTCTTTGTTTGTCTGTCTGAATAGTAATCTTTACCTAGGTCTTCAATATTCCAACAATAACTACACTCCTGTGGTCGCTCTCCCTTCAACATTTTTGATCGTTGCTCTTTTTTGAATTTGCTGTTGTGTAGAGCAGCGGGATTTGCTTTTACTTCTGCTTCTGGTATTTTATGAGGTGAAGGATGGTGACAAGAATGATTGTATCCTGTTTGTAAATACAATGTAGTTTGTAACCATTTAGCAGAACAAAAAGACGGGCTAACTGAATTAATTGCCTTTCTTTTTTCTTCTAATGAATCCATGTATTGGAGGTTGTTTGTTCCTCCTGTCTCAAATTTACTCATTTTTTTAGGTTCGCTTTATTCCATTCGGTTCTATTATGTGCATTTTTACATAGTTCTTTTACTGTATATAAATTTTTCTCAAAACCAATATCTAAGTCTAATGGAATATTTACATTCTGTATACTATGATATATTTTATCTACAAGTATCGCATGATTCTTTACATCCATGTGGTTTCTTCTAGGATCCATCATGTCTGCAGGAATTTTTTTATCAAAAATCTCAGAATCTACAAATTCGTATCTAGTTACATGAGACAAACAACCTTTAGATACTATAATGTTTTTTGGATTATCAAACTTATTTTCTTCTGGTGTTGTAGGGAAGGCATTGACAACCGCTACCTTAAAACCATACTTATAAACGTAATATGCTAATGAATTTATAAAATTAAAAGAATGATATCCTTCAACATCTGTTCTCACAATATCGGCAAAGTATCTCATGTAAAAAGCGTAATCTTTGGAAGAAATTATTTCTGAGTTATAAAGTGATTCTACAATCGGAGGCATTGAGAATGTAGGTTTGTCTTTTATTAAGTATTTTCTCAGATAAAAAGTCTTAACAAAAATAAGCACATCGTCTTTTTTTATGTTAGGTAAAACTTTCTCATAAAATCTATTAATAGCGTATTCTACAGATGAACCACCTACACCATAATTAACTAGCTCCATGTTCAATTTTTGACTAAGAAGATAGCTCCATTGAGTAGACTCAGGTATTAGTGTATTGTCTACGTGGTTTTCATGTAGAGCAGCATATGAATCTCCTAAAACAAAAAGTTTACTCATACCTTACCTTAACCTCAAATGGCCAACAGACTTCCATTATACTATACAATTCTTTTAACTCTTTTTCTGCCATATTACCCATTGGATAATATCCTACTTTATTTTGATTTAAATATTCTACAAATTTTTTGTCCTTCCACTGCCTTCTTAGATCACCTTTAGCATCAATACAGAAACCGCAAAAACCTATGTGCATATTTTGTATGTCCCATTCATCTGGATTGTCTTCATCTAAATAAGATATAATATAGTCTTTGCCGAGTATATGCTTAACACCATAAACAGAACAGTCCTGTGAAACCATATTATTTTTTTCTTCTTCACTAAATCTATAAATTAGTGAAGGATTGGTTTGTGCCTGTATCTCAATCCAATTAACATACTCAAAGTTTTTTCTAGTTTTGTTTGATATATATTTTTCTAATTCATGTATTGTCTCATTCATTTCCTCAGCATAAAGCATAGCTTGGTTGCTTATTTTTACCTTTTTTTTATTATAAGTTTTATATTCGACATATTCAGTAAAAACTCTATGTAAAATATTTGTGTATTTGTTAGTGCGATCAAAATTTGTAGGTATATTAAACTGATCTTGAAGATCAAAAATAGACAAAAAAGAATTATATTGTTCTAATAGTTGCTTCCACAAACAATCAACCGTTTTTTTGCTGTACCTCTTCACACTAGGTATCCTAACACGACTACAAGACCAATTTTTTGATTTACGCTCTAGCCCGACAACATGACGAACATAGGGGTTATCAAATAACTCTATAAAAAATCTATGCTCTTCACCTGTATTGGGGTGAGTAAATTCTATTATAGCCTTCATCTAGTTCCCAATGCCATGTATCTATAGAAAGGCGAACCATCAGGACGCATACCACATTTAACCTGTTGCATTGCAAAACAATTTTCAACATGGTTTAGTGTAACAAACTCAGCAAGTGAATCACAGCACCTTACGTGTTCATCGCACTCATAAAAGTTATTTCCTTGTATGAAATACTTTGTGCCTTTTGGTATCTTGTTCCACCAAACATTATATGTTTCTTGTGAAACGTGTTCTGTACTTGTATTGATAACCAAAAGAGGATTATCTAAATAATCAAACTCTGCCATATCAGCAGTAATATGAGCAATTGAGCTACTGTAGTTTATATTCTCAAAAACTTCCTCACAAGAAGGATCCAAATCTATATTGTAGTATTTGTTTGGATAGTTTTCGTTTAGTATTTGAGCAAACACACCGTACCAACCACCAAAAATATACACGGAACCATTGTGCTGTAATGTATCACCTATCATCCTCATAGCATGCTTTTTGCTAATCATCTGACTAGAATAAAAACACTCAGTAAATCGGTGTGTGTTATCTGGATTTTCTCTAATATAGTTCATCCAGTTTGTCAATAGATAAAAAGGTATCATTCTACGATTGTTGCCTTAGATAGTGAAAAATCTAATTCTTTTATTTTATCGAAAAAAGGTTTTATATTGTCGCTGTTAGATTCATTAGTTGCAAATGTTTGTAACACACCTCCATCAGTTAAATCATAATAATACCAATTTCTATTTTGTAGCAAATAATATTTCAAATTGGGGTTAGCATACAACACAAAGTTTGCAAGCAAATCATCTGCAACAAGTATTTCTTCATTATACCTGAAATTTTTCGCAGCATATTGAGACAACACTAAAATTCTATTGAAAGGAAAAACATCATCGGTTAAACGATTGAATTGACGTATAGTTCTCCAATTAGCTCTTGACTTAGCAGCAAATGTACCGGAGGCCATATTTTTAGAAAATTCTTTCCAAACAGTCTCTTTGCCCTGATAGGACATTGTATTTTCTAACTGTCCCAATACATCTACATCTTCTAAGAGTTTGACATACCTAACAATCTGTTTTACAGCACCCTTAGTGTAAAAATCATCACCGTCTATAGGTAGTAGATAATCATATCGGTTTTGTATAAAATAATCTAAAACAGTATTTTTGCCTTTACCGGGTGTACCATTACATTCTGTTTCAATCACAGTATATCCAGCACAGGTCTCCTCAACCTTTTTCAAATAATCTCGGTCAGGGGAGTTTACAAAAACAACTATATCTACATCTTTATATCCTATTGAGTCTATACATCTTTTTGCTTTTTCTGCATCTCTTGTAGTCAATATTCCAACTAAAAATTTAGCCACGCCTCATCCTCGAAATGTCCTTTGCTTCCTCATCATTAATAATAGGAACAGCATTAGATTTGTGCATTGTTGCAATACCCTTGACAAGTGTTCCTGTGTACTCTTTTTTCTCAGGTTTCGAGGTATTTATAGCGTTATTAGATGTGACGCTAGGATAGTTAGGAGTCTCACGGTAATTAGGATTGGGCGGCGGAGTATAGGCCTGAAACGGAGGCGGAGTATATTTCTCAAGTACAGGACCCTTTGATTTTTTAGGTTTACGGCGTGGACGATATTTGTTATTTGCGGATAGATCTAAAAACATGGCCAATTCCTCATTTACAATACTCCCATATTATGACAGATAAATGCCGGATTGTCAAGCATTATTTGGCCTATATAAATCAAAGACTTATAAATAGTCGGAAGTAGTTAATTCACTCCCACCACGAGAGGACAGTATGAAATACCTGGCTCCTTTCGTTATGCTCCTGATGACTAGTACAGTATATAGCCAAGTTGCTAATGATGCAGATGGTAATTTTGACTCCACCACTTATGTGGAGACCAACGGTACCACGACTTCTACATCTAATGTAACTTCTAATAACACTAATACTAACACAAATGTAAACACAAACACAAGCACTTCTAATAATACTAACACTAACAATAATATATTGTCTGGTGGTACTAACAACACCAACACCAATATTAACACTAATACTAGCACCAGCAATAACACCAACACTAACAATAACTTTAGTACCTCTACTAGCAATAATACTAATACAAATAATAACTTTAGTACCTCTACTAGCAATAATACTAATACAAATAATAACAATAACACAGTACAATCTACTAGCACTGCTGTAAACACAAATAACAATACCAACAATACCACAAGCAATAATACGAATACAAATATTAGTGAGAGTGTAAGCGAAAGTGTAGCTACCACTACTAACACTAACAATAATGTAAACGAAAACAGAAATGTAAGCGAGAGTACCCAGACTCAGAACATCAATCAAAAGATTGAGTCGCCTCCTCCTTCTGCTATTGCTCCTAGTATTGGTAGTTCGTATTCGCAAGACTTGTGTACAACAGGTGTAAGTGGTGCAGTACAAACTCAGATATTTGGTATTTCAGGTGGTAAATCAATTACTGATACCAACTGTGAAAGAATCAAACTGAGTAAAACAATGTACGACATGGGAATGCGTGTAGCAGCTGTAGCCCTCATGTGTCAAGATGACCGTGTATGGACAGCTATGAAAATGGCAGGTACTCCTTGCCCATACGAAGGTATGATAGGTGACGAAGCAGGTGTTGCATGGGAAGAAAACCTTGCTGATATTCCCGGCATCAAAGAAAGAGATGTTGAGCGAGGCCGGGTAACCGAATCGCCGAATAGACCTAGATGAAAAAAGTTCTCTTTACATTATTAGCCTTATTCAGCATAAACGCTTATGCGGATGCTGATTGGCTAAGTCCAGCTGGTATGACCAAAGTAATGGAGGGGGTCGATGATGGCACCTTCCACGTTTCTTTAGGTCATACCTTTCCTTATTATGGCGGGATATTCACTGATGCTTGGATGAGCAGTAACGGTGTT
>Ga0222719_10000870_pt1 | contig 30090 bp, 42 predicted proteins | sample C33_34DmetaG_FD_165039 | JGI IMG/M metagenome (GOLD analysis project Ga0222719, IMG submission 165039) | Estuarine water microbial communities from San Francisco Bay, California, United States - C33_34D | ecosystem: Environmental > Aquatic > Marine > Unclassified | place: USA: California... | reverse complement strand
TCAAAGGCGATGTAGTTCATACAACACGCCATTTTAGATTATTTATATAGAAACCCTTGTCTTTATCTTACTTAGGTTGAGACATGGCAATCCATGATCCAACGCCGACACCAGCGCCCGCGAGGGAGGTAAGAGAAATTACAGAGAGGGTAACAAGTGTGTGCCGCATATACTTTACATATTATTAATAATGTGGTAATGAATCTCACCTACTGACCAAATAATAGTGGAAATTGAAAACGCATTTTGGAGGGACACGAGGAGGGTATTCATATCTATTTAGTTTTGTTATTACAATGGGTCACTTAGGCTACAAAAATCTTTGTTCCATTTCCATGTGTTCAGGTGGTTCATATGGGTCGTTAATTTGTTCGCGGATAGTTATTTCTCTGGATTCTTGTGCGAGTGCCACCCACCAACAGCAAGTTGTTTTGAAACATGTTTCGGCAGAGTCTCTTTCACTTGTAATACCATACTTTCTCATCAAAGCATCACGCTCTGATGCATGAAGTGCCGCTGCACCAAACGAGACATCGTTGGCCATATATACACCATCATCACCGATGAGCGCCACGAGACCCGTAGACAAAAGTCCAAACATACAATATCCCAAACAATTCCAATTCTGACAATATATAGATTTTGGCTCTAAATTAAGCCTTCGTGTATTTTCTTCTAAGACAATACACGGACATATAAAAGCCTTGAGACTTTCTAACCGACTGAACTTAACAACACGCCCATTATTGAGAGTGTACTCAGATTTACAGCAGTCAAATAGTCCGGTATGAAAGTCGCTCATTTTTACTTAATTTTTCTAAAAGTTGTCTCTAACTTAGGTCACATCCAATCTCTTCTGCGAATTGGGTCATTCTCACACGATCACATTCACATTCCACATAGTCACTCTCACCCCTGACCAAGTCACAATGTTCGCACACCACAGTCTCATCATATTCTTGGGGTGCTAAGTAGTCTTCCCGCAATTCCTCGGCAACAAAGACCCTCATAACTTCGTCCATCTCTTCCACAATTTTTTTCGCCTTCTTTTGGAAATCTTCGTAGATCTTGAACTTGGTCTTGGTAAGTTTCTCGGAGAGGGCGATGAGAGCCTTCGCATCCATGGCATCTTCAACCTTTTTCAAGGATTTCACACGCTCTTTGAGAGCCTGTTCGTATTCTTCAAAAAAGTCGGTTTCTTCGTTACTATCATGGCGATTACTTCGCGCCATTTGATCTATTGGGGGAGTTCGTTTTTAAGTTTTGTGATTTTCCAAAACGAGTACCACTCCGAATTGTACCCCTATTTTGGGTGCTTGGGGTCCTTGTTCTTGTGTTTGTAGTTCGTCCTTGGTTTCTATTAAGAGTTGACATTGATACCCTGCTATTTGGGTTCTTTGATTTATTATTGTTTAAGGTTTGTGGTTTTCCAAAAAGAGTACCACTCCGAGTTTTACGCCCATTTTGGGTGTTATTTTGTCTACTTGTTGTAGCCCTTACCTGGTTTCTACTAAGGGTTGATACCCTACTATTTGGAGTTTTTCCTTTGTTAATCAATGTATTTGGGGTACTTGTTTGTTTTGTTGTGTTTTTAACGGCTGTTTGCCTACGTACATTAAGCCTTTCAGCTCTCCCACGTCTTTGTGCATTTTGTCTATTTTGTCTCCGTCGTTCAAGTATTTGTTTTTCCATTAATTCACGTCTCTTTGTTTCATTTCTTGTCGCGCGAGCCTTTGCCAGTTTCTCTTCTTTAGCTTTACTAGCTTTTAATCTTCTCTGTAATTCTCGTCGTTTCCTTTTTTTACGAGCTTTTTCTTTTGCAGATTCTATACACTGTCCATCACCGGTAACCTGACCCCATGAAAGTACACCTTTAGTTGCCGGGTCTAAGATACCCACGTTATGATAAACGGAATACTTTGACATACATTCCGGTAATGAACCGCTTATTGCATCTACTACAATACAAGCCCCACTATTTTTAAATTTCTCACACAATTCGGATGGACTCATTGGATTATTTTTGGCCAATTTGATCATAATGTCTCTTGCATACTGCTCACAAGCATTTATTAACTGTCTAGACGACTGACTCCCAAATATATTTGTTATAAAAAATAAGAAATGAGCAACTTTCATTTGACCATCAAAATTTCGCGAGTTTGTCTTTTTTAAAGTTGACACTATATTACCGCTATATTGTTTATTTTGTGCTTTTCTATAGATATCTATACCCAAAAGATCAACTAAAAATTTATGTCCAACCGATGTTGTTGGTATGTTTGTATTTGTTATCGCATTTCTAGTTTTTGATCTGGCTTTGTTGTAAGGTGTTTTATTTGAAGCCTCTGGCCATATTGCTTTAAAATTCTTCGTAGCTCTTTCACCCGTAAAATCGTGAAATGTGTCCAAAATACTTAAGAAATACTCTATGATAGTAGCATTACCCTGTCCACCACCTATACCAGGTTTTGGGTAATTAAAAGCCCAATAGAATAAAATCTTTGCTTTATTTTCCGGAGACAACTTATGAAAATCACTTCCTATGATTCTCGTCTTTCCATCTTTTGTTTTTGAAGTCACATTTCGTAAATCCAAAAACCACTTAAACAAAGGACCCGTAGTAACGACAGGTTTATTGTTATATAAGAGAATACGTTTTCTATTAGAATGTCCATTTACAGAAGGTGGATTATTGGTGTGTAAAGTAAATCCACTGGTGTTAATTATATCATTTTCTATAATATCTTGTAATTTTCTTATGTTATTTGAAGATTCTATCAAGAAAAAAGATTGTGAAAATGGATTATTTTTAGAAAACCCAGCTTGGTATAAGGTCGGTATATCTCTAATTACAGACGCTAGCGCTGCGACGCGGTCAAAAGTAACAAAATATGCTCGATTGTACATCGTACTATTGTTATCTTCAGCATCAAAAACATCCATATACACATCTTCCAGTGTTGCGGTGCCATCCCTTATGTCATCCATCAAATGAACATTATTAGGTCGTGCCAAGTATAATTGTTTATCCGAAGAAACTTTACGCGTCATTATAAACTGGATATAATCTAAGAGTCGTTTGTACTCTAATGGACTTCCTCGAACTTTTATATTACCAGGAGTTTTAGATAAACTATTTAGTATACTTGCTAATTCTGCCACAGATGGCGCATTACCAGATCCAGTCCTATTAAATCGTGCTAATGTATATCCACCATTTCCACGATTTTTTAATAAACCTATCTTAGAAGTGATTATACCCCTATTGGTCAATTTGTTTTTTGTTATATTTCGATTTGTTTTACTATTTAATATTTTTGCTCCGGCCTCACCCGTAATCATAGAAACGATACTTTTATTCTTGTTCAAACCCCAATTACTTTTTACTATTAGAGATGGATGCATCATACCAGTTTCTTGTGTGAGTTTATGTATTGCAAATGGACTCTTATATTCCACATCATTATCAAACGAATATCCCGACGATGTCTTTTTAATCATAACAAAAATTGGACTCTCTGAACAAGCCATTCCTACCATAAAATTAGAAATTATTTGATTGGTAAACGATTATACATAGATCGAGTTGTAGTAGAATTAATTGTATTTATTTTATGAATTAAATTTCGAAATGTGCTGGACCAGTATTGTTGTTCTTGGTCTGAAACAATTCCTTTCATTAAATACACATCCCGAAACAATCTCGTATTCTTTTCACTATTTGAAGTCACACCGGCTATCCTGTCTATAGAATCAAGAAGAAGTATTACATAACGCCAAAAAATACGACTTTCCATACCTGTACGCATTTCATATGCAAATGTTAAATATGTATTGATAAATTGATTGCGTGTTGTTACAATATTTTTGACACTATTAAGTCGCCGAGGCGTCCCTTTTAAATTATTATTCTGTTTAAAATTATTGTTCAATTGTGAATTCTGTTTCTTATCTATAACTGTTACAGTTTGTGTGACACTCTGGGATGGCTGCGCCGTGCGAAACATATCTCTACTATACCCCCTGAAAAATATTCTGTGTAAATACAAATGAGCCTCGTCAGTGTACAACCTACCCAAAACAGACGACGAGTGATAAATAACATGTTCACTAAAAATGAAATCATACAGAAGACGAACATCGTCAACCCAAAAAGTTTAAAACTCTTGAAGACGGGTATAGCTCTCGTTAGTGCGGGACCAACCATCAAGATTACAGGAAATTATGCGGTCGATGTATACTCTGATATATTGGATATACTCAACAGAGTCGCGATAATAACGGCGAAGAAGAAGTTGAAGAAAAATGTCACAACTGGGGCCATGAGTGTCATAGGCAATGTCGCGGGAACTCTACCAAAAGATTTGTATTTTGGTACACGCAATGTACTCACACACATCGTATCGAAGGCTGGGTTCACCGCGAAAACAGTAACAAATAACGCGGCGCGGACTGTATTAGCCACGACAGGTGCGATTGGAAATACAGCAGAAACTGTGCGTTTTTTCATGACGTATGCGTTACCAGCTGTACTCTTACTGGTTCTATTTGTGACGCTATTCACACGAGGCTTTTTGACGAAGGAAGGTCTCTCCGAGGGATTATCACTGATGAAAGCAGCTCTCAGAGGTAGTAAAGATATAACAATGAGAGTGGCTGGTCGTATTTTCAATAAAACTGTTTCGGATAAACGAAATGTTACACCAAATCCAAGAATCACGAATGTAACAAACAACTATAATTCGGCCAAAGAGAACTAATTAAAATCAACCTCAATCACATCATCACTAAACATAGCGTACACCCAAGACCCATCGACGATCTCCTCTTCGATGAGCTTATTCTTGAGTTCTTCAAGATCATTTCTGTGCGTGGCGAGAACAGCCTTTGCGTCTTTGTAACAACTATCAACAAGTCTGTCAATCTCCATGTCCACGAGGCGCGCGGCTTCCCCTGACATGTTACGATAATCAAAATTGTAACAACTGAAACCATAAGTCGTCAACATCTCACGGGCGATCATGTAGACTTGTGCAAAGTCACCCGAAGCACCTGTAGTGATTCGATCTAGGCCATACACAATCTCTTCCGCTGCACGACCACCGAGTGCCACAGTGATCTGAGAAGTGAGATATTCCTTGGTATACATCGCACTCTCAGCATTTTCATCCGAGGGTTGAAAGAAGGTCACTCCACCGGCATCCCCACGAGGAATGATTGAAACCTTTCGTACGAGATCATAGTCGGGCATCATAGCACCGACGATCGCGTGACCGGCTTCATGGTAAGCGACAAGTTCTTTCTTTCTCGGTGAAAACTTTGTATCACCCTTAGCGCCCACAACAATACGCTGATAGACATTTTCAACAATTTCGTTTGTGATTGTACCGTTACCGTCACGAACTGCGCGGATAGCGCATTCATTGAGGAGATTCGCCAACTCAGCACCGGAAAATCCAGTTGTTTGTCTAGCGATCGTTGCCAACTTAACATCTTCGGCCAACGTTTTATCACGGGCGTGAACACCCAAGATTTTCTCACGACCGCGGACACTCGGCAAAGACACCTGAATCTTACGATCGAATCGACCGGGGCGAAGAAGGGCATCGTCGAGGATATCCACGCGATTGGTAGCCGCGATCACAACAATACCAGTCTCGTTATCAAATCCATCCATCTCGGTGAGAAGTTGGTTAATAGTTTGTTCCCGTTCGTCGTTTGAGGGCATACCCCCGGCACTGCGCTGCTTGCCAACTGCATCAATTTCATCGATGAAAACGATACACGGTTGATTTTCGCGAGCGACTTCAAAGAGATCTCGCACACGCTTAGCGCCGACACCAACAAACATCTCCACAAAGTTTGCGGCGGAGCATTGAATGAAGGGGACATTTGATTCCCCGGCGATAGCGCGTGCAAGGAGAGTCTTTCCAGTGCCAGGCTTACCAGCGAGAAGAGCGCCCCGTGGGATCCTGGCACCACTCCCAAAGTATCGCTCGGGTTGCTTAAGAAAATCCACGATTTCCTCGAGTTCATCTCTGGCAGCATCAATACCTTCGACATCGGTGAAACGAGTCTCAATCTCATCTTCCGCGTTAAATTCTTGAGTTTTTAGGAATGGATTTGGTGGCATTCCACCCGTGCCACCACCTGAAAAGAGTGTACGAAAAATGAAAAAGATAAAAGATAACAAGAATATCATGGAGATTACGTCTGAGATAGAAGTGTCTTGTGTCATATCAATCCGAACATTGGTATCACTTTCGGCGATGGTTTGCCACAAATCTTGGTTTTGAATGATTTGGACATCACCATAATTTCCCTCGTTATCTTCAAAAGCTGCGATGCTTTGATTAGGGCGAATGAGAACTTCTGGAAGTTCCCCATTCTTAAGACCCTTGATAAACTCACTATATGTGCGAGGTTTGTACTCCCGCTTGGGTTCTTGTCTTCTCACACGCGGTGGGGGTGCTGAAAGATTTTGTCCAATGCTGAACATTGTTTACTTTTATTATATTTAAAGTTTTAATTGATTTTACACATAAATGTCTATCGACATTGACATTGTTCAGGTAAATAATGGGATATATAATGTGGCTATTATAAAGAACGATGAATATATAGGACCGTGCATAGCATGTGGACATGAATGGGATGGGTGGATGCGAGAAGACATTAAAAACAATTACAAAGATGGAACCGATATCATAGATATAGGTGCAAATATAGGATACAACACCCTAATGTTTTCGGACTATGGTCCTGTACACACATTTGAACCGGTGTATTACGAAATAGTAAATATTAATGTGAAAAATAATGTATTGAAAAATAACGTGTTTATATATGCATATGCACTCTCGGATGTAGAAGGTGATACATCCATGTATATACCGGAGAGGGGGTGTCAAACGGAAACTAAAATTAACTACGGTGGAACTTCTTTGACTATGCATGAAAGTCTAGGAAATCAGAAAATTGATGTGCGTTGTAAACGTTTGGATGACATATACACCGGTACACCATCAATTATTAAAATCGATGTTGAAGGACACGAACTACAAACTATAAAAGGCGCGCAAAATATTATTAAGACACACATGCCTATGATTCTCGTTGAAATACATGATTATGAAAACAGTAATATACCTAGTTATTTGGAATCTATGGGATATGGAACACCTGAGCGGAGACCAGAAGCCATGTTTTTATATCGAGCAAAGGACATCTTCTCAACCATATAATACAACTGATATGCATCAACAATGTTTGACTGCCTATACTCTTCGGGCATACACTCAGGAATACCTTCATCGGAATAATACGCTGTCTCACTTCGTCGTTCTTCAAAATATGAAGGATGATTATCGTATAACCATAAGAGATGTCTAGCACATGTGTGTATTTTACCATATCTATACGTGTATTCGAGGGTCAAAGCGATCCCAATCCTACACGCATAGATGTAATTTTCTAAACTTGAAGCGACCCACATCGTCATTGGATGTTTGGGGTGTGCAGGTCTGTAACCTCTCCTTGAACCATCTTTAGTGAATGGTGCATATTTCGCGATGTATTCTTCTTGCTGCGCGAAATGCCAGGCCATATAGAGCATTTGTACAATTTCCAATTGTATCTTGACGACGTGTTGATCACACGACATTTGTGCTATTTTTGATGGGTCGAGAGAAAGAAAAAATATGTTCATCCTTGTAATCAGATGATACACAGAGATTCAATTCGTAAACTTTTGTTTCAACGTTTCCGTAATAAAACTGACCGTTACCAACTTCCCAAACCTTGTGCTTCGTAGTTTCTTGAGCGTAATCAAGGGCTTCTTTTAGATCTCTAAAAATACCCCGGTCAAGAATATGTTCATCAACGACAACGTTGGTGATGAACATTTTAATTGGATTTTTTAATGTGATGGGGGACTTAGGTTCATAAAATTTAAAATGTCAAGAGATTTTAGGGATGAGTCAGCAATCGTTATGGGATACACTACCTATCGAATTACAAGAGATAATCATTGAAAATTCGTTTCAACTGTTACGTGAAGATTATCTCAATGCAAATCACAAGAAACATAACAAGAATAAAAAGAAGAGGGAACGAGGTTTACTCACAGCGGATATGATACGATATATCATGTCAAGCACGGATGCGATTGAAATGATACAATGGGCATTTCCAATAGAACTTATCGAATTGGAACTTATTATAGATCCTCCCATAATGGAAGTTACAGACTTTGATTATAATGATTTTTACGATGTATTTTTACAACGCGCTATAGACTATCTAGAAAATGTGGAACACAGTAACGAATGGATATATCCGTCAGAAGATCACTGGCTTACAATGTTTACGAAACTCAATAATTTCCACCGTACGCATAAACATTTAAACATCCTATCTGAAGTTGACGGAGCGCCAGATTTATTTATATGGCTTGAATATCAAAAAGATCGAGATACAGTGTTATCAAGAGAAAAGCGAAACTCTCTTCGATCTCTAGGTGTTAGACTTCCACCCCTCAAACGCAACTAATCATCGCCATCTGAAATATAGACATCTTCGGGTGGTTGTTCATCTTCTATGTCTTCGTCAACTTCTACATCCATCTCACCATCTTCACCCGGATCATCGTCATCCTCATCGGGATCATCAGGCTCTTCGTCCACCGGAATCTCATCATCTTCGATAACCTCAACCTCTTCTTTTTTCTTCTTTTTTACTTTTTTGACAGGCTCCTTACTAAAGATAGCATCAATAGCTGGTGATACCCGTTTGAAGAAGGCAAGATTCCGTTCATATTTTTTATTCACTTGTGTGAGAAAAGCTTCACTAAATCCCATCGATTTGTACGCTTGAATAAGAGTTTTTATAGGTGGTAACTTATTTTTACTGTAATACTTTTCATACATACTTGCAAAAGATGTATCCAACTTTACACGAATAATGCCACTTTTTAAAATACGAAGCTTCATATGTACGTGATCAACATATGATATCATAGGTTCTTTGAGTTTTTCTTGTACAACCGGTGGTACATATTCTGGTATATCAGGTTCCTTATACTCAACACCACACGTTTCATAGTTTTTTTTCAAAAGAGTGAGATACACATCCTTTTGATACACAGGTTGTTTTATTTGTGTGTACCATTTTGTTGGTTCATTTGTAAATATTTTGCAATCTCGGAGTTTCACAGGGTCGTGAATCTTCCGAATATATTCTTCCCTAACACGCAGAGGTGGTCTCTTGTACATACTCATGTTGTTGTTGATTTGTAAATGTATTCTCTAACTTAGGTTCAAAAAAATCCAATTCACACCTTATGACGTGTTCGGATTGTTTATTGAGATGGGAGTGATACGGTCCCCAAATTTCGATGACTTTCCGATGTTTATCGTACCAAAGATAATCGAGATCGAGGAATCGTGTGAGCCAGTAAAATCGCTTTCCAGTCTTTCCGATGAAAGCAAAGATATGCTCGTCATCATACTCTGACACATTCATTTCAGAATAATGGCTACTAGGTGGTTGATATGGTGCCATTTACTTTCTGAAATAACCATCTAAAACCTTATATACATTTTCCCATGAATAATTATTTTTAATATGAGATCGTGAATCAAGTGATACTTTGTCACGAGTTTTATAACATTCGTTTAAATGTTTTGTAAATTCACGCGAATCGAAAACAGCAATATCACCCGAATGAGATTCAAAGGATGAAACCGTGGTCCAGATAACTGGTTCGACTATATATGCAATTCCGTCAAGTGTCTCTTTGAGAGCTGCGACACCCGAGACAATTTGTGGTCGGTTGAAATACGCATGCTCGGCAGTTGTGAGACCAAAACCTTCACCACAACACGTATTCATTCCAACGTCACCCATATTATAAACCATATTCACTTCGTCATCTGTGAGATGGAGTGGTTTTACATTTATGAAAATATGCTTATTAAGAACAACGTCTGGATCCATACCTCTACGAACACACTCAAGTAATACAAGTTCTTGTATGTCATATCCGTCATCTGTTTTTATCATACAACCACAGAATAACTTAATTTTGGGATTCATGTTTTGTTCACGTAGAAAATCCAAGAAAGACTTTATAGTCGTACACCACTGTTTTCTATACGAATTGCGATTCATGTTTATAACTATATAGTCATCCTTATCAAACCCCCATTTCACCTTGGCCTCGTGGCGTGGAACATCAACAAATCTTTCAAAGTCTACACCATGTGGAAGAACGGTCACTTTACTCTCTTCAAAGTGAAGGTCCTCAACTAGATGCTTTTTCCAACACTCTAAAAATACCCATATAACATCTGGATTATGGTGTTTCAGTCTATCATAATATGATAGTCTTTCCCATGGGTATACAATATCCAAGTATACATATTTTTTGGGGGGCATGTGTTCGGGAGGAATCATATCCATAATCATCGTAGTCACCGGTAAATCATTATACAAAAATAGAACGTCAGGCTTTTCTTTGATGATAGTGGGTAAGATACCCTTATCACCAAAACCCTTCGGTGATTCAGAATCGATTTCGATTGCATCGTAAAACTTTATTCGTGGATCAATAAACCTATCCTTGATATCTTGTCCGGGATAATTCTGAAAAGCATAGTAAACAATTTCAACTCCTGGTAAATCCGCCAAGTAATTTGTTAGTTTATTTGCCACTCTTGCATAACCCGTCCCCTGGTTTGGGTGTGTACACATAAAAAATATTTTCATCGTGTATCTTTTCTAACATAGAAGATTTAATCCTTATGTGCTTTTGAGAATATACAGGTTTTTTGTTCTTCTTGTCGTTTTTGGTGACTCGTTTCTTTGGTTCCTTGTAATCCATAGAATATATACTTTGTATATAATTGTTCTTTAGCTCTATGTTCCATGACCCATTCAACCCAATCCTGTCGTTTTAAGTAAGCGACATCTTTTATGTGATACCCGGTGAACTTTTCTAGTAATTTGTGAAATGTTACATAATCATCTATCTTAGAATTTGGCGCACACTGTACGTGAACCTCTCGGATATTTTCATTCAATTCAAAGCAAATATCCTGTCGACATATAGGGCATGTATGTCTTCGACACTCTTGGTACCAGTGGGTAATACACTGATAACAAAAGGAATGACCACAAAGGAGTTTATATTTTGTCTTCGATGTGTAACACACCGGACATTCCATACGAATAAAATGATTATATTATTTAAGCCTCATCATCTTCATCAACGAGAGATTCACTTTCAGAATCGTCGGACTCCGAACACACAAAGTCTTCATCTTCACTGTCGTCGATGAGTTCATATCCACCCGGAACTTTTACAAATAATTCCGTATCTTCCAATTTATCTGTATCGTACCAACCAGTTATAGATTCTTTGGGAATTATAGAAATTTCATCATCAAAATCAAATATACCACCTTTAATACATCTCAAAAAACGAACTTCAACATCGTACCCATCTTCATCGCGTATCAGATCCGCAATTTGAACGGTGTCATCTTCACATTGAATGTCAACGAGCATGTCTTTAAAAATCAGTATTTAAATCTTTAATAATATTAATGTTTGGTCCAGCGGGTCCCAATGACGCAGCCATGTTTGATATAGATGATACACTCATATGGACAAACGGACAACCAAATACACCAATTATAGACTTACTTCATAAAATGAGAAGTTTGGGATATAAAATTATAATCATTACAGCACGACCCGGATTTCAACAGGTCATTACGTGGACCGTGGAACAACTTAAATCACATGGAATTGTGTATGATTACTTGGGTTTTACAAGTGCCAAGACTAAAACTATCATGAAGAAAAAACTAGGCTATAACTTTGTATTATCTGTTGGTGACATGCCAACTGATTGGACAGATTCTGTGTACTACATCAACACTTCCAATTCTTATCACAATTGAGACAACTCACAAAAGTTGTCATTGGTTCATCCGCAGACCGAGTTTGAAGCTGATAATACGTAGTTTTCTTTGATTTACAGCGACCGCATGTGAAGAAGCCTTCTTGATTCTTAACTTCCTGTGCGAGGTAGGCCTTCCTTATTTCCTTGTGAATTCTCTCCTGCATCTTCATTGCATAAGGTCCATCGGGCCAGAGATTTTCAGGTCTCATATCGATCACATCCTTTGTTTTCACTTTCTTATCAACGATCCGTGATTTAAGAAGTGGTGATCTTTTCAAATTGTACTGTAACTGAAGAAACTTATGTTTATAAATGTTAACGAATTTATGATTTTCCCAACTGGGGACATCAATTTCTTCGAAGCGTCTCACTGTGTAGTTTAATATACTTTTCTCGAGATTGATGCATAACGTATCTGTATCCGGAATCTCGAGGAGAGTCGAAAGGCGTTCGAGAACAAACTGACGCGTTGGGTTCTCCATGTTTATACTATAATTTATGTAAAGTTTTAAATGACTTAGGGCAGTGGAAGACCTTCATAAGGATTATTTCTTTTACAGTCCGCCATGTTTTCAGGAGAACAGGTATCAAAAAACTGACCAGTGCGACGAACTGGGTTCGTATCGACTAAACCATAACGGTAATCTGATTGGGGTGAGCGATATTTTTCAGACATCTGAACCGAAACAAACGTGACAATGATCATCAACACAATTGCGGTCAAGATCCAAGTGCCTCGTTGTGTGTTATTCATTTAATAATCGTAAATATTTTTTTGTCGTGTGATTTCAAGATGACAGCGGCAATATTGATAAAACAAACATTAGGGGATATACGAGAAATCGACCTAGACATTGACCCGGTAAAAAATGAAATTTTTACTTTGCTTGGGGGGGCGCCAACATTTATAGGCCAGTGGCCTGATATAGATGTTGTCATATTGAAGTCACAACATGGTGAGATTCTAAATGAAAATACACTTCCATCACCATTTGAGGAGGAAAAAGTTGGAGGTTCAATACTACTTGTACGCATGGATGAAAACTCAAATCCCAAAGATTTTACCCTAGACCACTACACTCGATTCACTCGCAGGGATAAACGCATCACAGCTTAGTACAGCTGTACTATATTTCATAGCTAACTGGAAATGAATATACGCCCAGTCGGCCGGATTTGTCATTTTAGGTGAATCTTTAAGGGGATTACTGTTTACCATTGATACAAGATCAGCCTTTTCACCCATTGTGAGCTTTGTCATCACGTCACCAACCTTCTTGAGCCACATCACATGCTCTTCGTTTTTACAATCAAAGTTCTTAACAAACTCGGCCATATTTATATTACAATGGATTCTTTTCTATAAGTAGACGCGCACTTGGATCTGTTACATGTGTCCATTTTGGTCGCCATATCTCTGAAATGAGATGATCATTTTGTGAAGTGTAGTACATCCAGAATAGTTCGCGGTAATACGCTTCTTCCTTTGTAAGAGGTGTATTGTGTGTACACATACTTTGTGTAATCGTAAACATTTTGTCACTCATAGACTTCTCTGTGTGTGCTTTGATTGCCCCGACCCACCCCGTTCCAACCGCATCGCTCATCCCGTCTTTTTGTCGCCAAAGTATTTCATCGGGGAGATATCCCGCAAATGCTTCTCGGAGAACCTGTTTCTCAAGTTTTGTCATCTTCAATGTCTGGTTCATTTCCATACAACATTGAATAAAATTTTTGTCTAGGAATGGAACGATGAGGTCAAGACCGTGCGCACCCGCACAGCGATCTGCTCTCAATCCATCAAATTGATGGATGAGATGGAGGCGTCTCATGTTTTCACACGCAAACTCCTCAACACTCGGTGCGTTGTGGAAGTAAAGGTATCCACCCAAAATCTCGTCACTCCCCTCACCAGAGAATATATACCGACAATCTGTATTTTCTTTGATGTACTTACATAGTAGCCACATGGGTGTAGAAGCTCTGACAGTTGTGGTATCATACGACTCTAGGGAGTGTACAACTTTACGAATAGTTTGAAGTCCCTCTTCAACCGTAAAGGTCACCTCGGTGTGGTCGGTAACGAGGAAGTCTGACACTTTACGAGCAGCTTCCAGATCTGGACTTCCCTCGAGACCAATGGAAAATGTCCGAATTCTACCAAGTTTGCGAGCAGCGATCGCCGCGATGAGACTACTGTCTAAACCACCCGAGAGAAGGAATCCTATTTCACGATCTGTATTGTCCAAACGCGTGTGTACAGCATCTTCAAGGGTGTGCCGAATCTTTTCCAGATTCTTTGTCGCAGAAAACTTGTGAATATTCCAATACCCCGTGTGATAACAAATAAACTTGTCCACATAAGAATCATAGAAATGACCCGGTGGGAAAATGTCAATGTGCGTTCCCAAAAATAAGAGCGCCTTCGCTTCACTTGCAAAGGCAATTGAATCCTTGGTATACCTGGTATAGAATAGAGGTCTCACACCAACTGGATCCCGTGCAGCTAAGATCCGATTACCATCGGTATATACCAGTGCAAAATCACCATTTATAGATTTAACAGTATTCTCAATTCCGAGAGTGTGAATGAGATTCATGACAACTTCACAGTCACTCCGACTTTTCTCTTCACCGCTACGGAAAGAGCGGTGATTGTATATTTCACCGTTGCACATAAACATACGCTTTTGACGAATAAATGGTTGCATACCCGCGTCGGTTAGATCGTTGATTGCGAGACGATAGTAATCCATCTGGCACTTACCCATGGTCTCTGTGCGGTAATCATCAGGACCACGGTGGGTGAGAAGTTCACTGGGTACATCCCGCTTCTCACCAAAGAGGGCTACAATGCCACACATTTTCTATTTCAATTACATCTCACTTTACTTTTAAGTATAACCTTTTTTCTCAGTACAAAGTATAATGATTGCATTCATTCTTATACTAATACTCTTAATTACTGTCATAGGTGGAGCAACCTACTACTTTACCCAACCAAGAGATGAGCCAACAATAGGACCTTCGGCTGGACCTTCAGCTGGACCTTCAGCTGGACCTTCGGTTGGACCCTCCACAACGGAGGGTTACATGATACAAGACATTGCGGATTACTAACCTAATTAATCTTCAAATTAAACTCCAAAAGATCTCTGTAAAGACTCTCATCTGCTTCACCATCCCATTCCTGTCCCGAAAAACTCACAAGTTGAGTTTCATGGCTATCTGGAAGGTATGCAAAATTGGTGACGCAAATGAACGAAACATTTGTTCTTTTTGCCATATCGTCAATATTCTCATAATCAAAAGATTCCAAACTTAAATAGTTTTTGAGTTCGTCTGGGGTTCTTTTTTTAATACCCGACTTACTCCTGACGCGCGCAAACCGATTGGACATATCCATATTTGGCCAGTGTCCATGTTTAGAACGAAAATGTGTCACATAATCCATGAATGCATCTGCCGTCTTCCTGTCACTGAAACAGACAAAACGAGACTTCTTGTTTGGATCAACAATACTCAAATAAGTTTTTGTGGGTTTCATTTGAATTAAGTGATACGAAGACATCTTAAAATATTTAAGGAAAAAAACTTTAACTAATATATAAGATGAACTTTCCCAAGACTGCTGGTCAATGTAAATACATGTTGGCACTTAGGTCACCAAAGCCTATAGTTGTGGGTACGGGTCCTGCGGGTACGGGTAAAACGATGCTCGCGTGTCACATTGGCATTGAGCATATATATGAAGCATTTAGGGGTAAAGTAATTCTCACTCGTCCAATAGTCGCAGCGGACGAGGATATGGGGTATCTTCCAGGTGATATGGATAAAAAGATGGAACCTTGGACAAAACCAATGTTTGACATTTTTGAAAAGTACCTTTCCCACAATCAAATGGATAGGTGTATCACCATTGAACCCCTCGGCTATATGAGAGGACGCACATTTAACAACACGGTGATTATTGCTGATGAAATGCAAAATAGTACCCCAAATCAAATGAAGATGCTTCTCACACGCATCGGGGAAAATACAAAACTGATTGTAACGGGTGACTTGGAACAATCAGATTTGGGTGAAGAAAACGGTCTCGCATTTCTGACACAAAAATTATATGGAATGGATCTCAATTACATCGAGCATGTTGAGATGGATGAGCGCGATGTTGTGAGACATCCAGCTGTTAACGAAGTGCTTAAAGTCTTACACGCATAGATGAATATTAACATGAAGACGATCGCAATCGCCCTCCCGGGGCGTGAGTTTTCTGGTAATTTTCTAAAAAATTGGTCACAAACACTTCTTGAACTTACAGGGAGGGGTTATAAGATTGTAATGTTAAATGAATATTCAAGTTATGTTCCATTTTCAAGAATGAAAACGTTGGGATTAGATGTTCTTAGAGGTGCAACGCAAGTGCCATTTGGTGGTAATTTGGATTATGATGTATGGCTCACGATTGATTCTGATATCTTCTTTTTACCGGAACAGGTGATTGAACTTATTGAAGAAACTGAAAAATATCCGGTAATTTCGGGTCTCTATCGTATGCAAGATCTCAAACATTACGCAGCGGTCAAGGAGTGGGATATGGACTACTTTAAAAAGAATGGATCATTTCAATTTATTGAAGTGAGTGACCCAATATTGAATGAAGAATATATAAATGTTGTGTACAATGGTATGGGATTTTTCGCGTGTCGAAAGGGTGTCATAGAGAATCTTAAATATCCATACTTTAGTTATCCTCTTGTAGAAATGGAAACTGAAGATGGGAAGCTCTTACGTGAAATGTGTTCGGAAGATGTCTCTTTTTGTAAAAATCTCAAAGATGCGGGCTATAAGGTCACCGTAAAGACGAGTCTTCGAGTTGGTCATGAGAAAATGCTCGTGATTTAATATCCAATATCTTTAAAAATTGGATGGTTTCTTGACCTAAAAAAGTTAGATAAATTGTTACCTTCACCCGACAGTGAATGCTCGGGATTTGTTTGTATCGGTGTTAAAATTTTAGAAAAGTCATCCCCAAACCTACCAATTTTATCATATTTTATGAATACCTTTTTATCCAAAAATCTAGACCATACATAATCATTTGAAAAATATACAGGTTTAAATTCTGTCATAGGTTCTATATCTAGGTCATCTGGTACTTTTAGTTGGTTCATCGGAATTAAAAACCCCAATGTTGTTTCCAACATATCCATTACTTCCCCGTGTGTATGCGCGACTATGTATCCTAGTCCTCCATATATACTCATAACACGTTCAGGATAAGCTATACCCGAGTATCCAACTGCGCAACCAAATTCCTCATACCCTTTTAGTAGATACTCTAGAAAATGTATAGAATATTCCGCATTGTCGGTGACTATAACGGCGATTGATTCCTTCTCCCTTTTGATTATGGGTATGATATCATTTAGAGTACCATATTCTTCGGTCATGTTAACGGTGACACCGAGTGATTCTAATTCACGTATTAAATCATCCGATGGTGATTTTTTAAATTTTGGGTAATACTTTGGTAAGTTCACGTATATACAGTCTGGTACAACTGTTCCATTTTTTATAGATTTAATAGTTTTTATGACATTCTTTTCCCTTGAAGGGATGCTCGTCAGGGTCACGACTACGCGCATATATAATGATAGATCGGGTCTCTTTAAGTATTTCCTATCCCATGAGTTGTGAAAATGATCCACCGTGTTTCATTTGTATGGGTAACTGTATTTTGTTATTTTGAACATCATGGTTAAGAAATCGGACATCCTTTTCAATTCTTTTCAATCTTTCTTTTATTATATCCCTTTCACTCATATAATCTTCTAAAAACTTTTTATTTTTTTCGTACCATTCATACACTTCATACACCTGTTCTTCGATATCAGTGTATCGTTCAACAAGTTTATAGTTGAATTGCATTTCCCTGATGCATATAGCGATTTCATCCATGACCGTTTCCAAATCATCACAATTATCTTTGATCTCTACGTGGCTGTCCATCATAATTAAAATAGCTTAGGTTTTTTTCGTGTAACAATTTAAACACTCGTTTATTATTTTCGACGTGACTTCCTTCACCATTGTTTTGAAATAGTGCATCTTCACCCATTCCATATGAATATTGTTTAATCATACCTATATTTAATGACATATCACATATACTTTTCTTTTTAATTCCCATCTTAGATAGTAAATTACTAATTATTATGTCATCATTATATGTAATTTTATAAAAATCTAAAAATATATCCTTCATATCTCGTAACCATTTCATATCTAAAATAACACCACCATAACTTTCAGTCACATCAATTTGTTCTCGATTGTATCTATTAACGCGACCATTTGTGTTAATATATTCATCCACTCTAAACCCCGATAGACACCAACACGATGGATCATTTGTATACAATTCAATGAGCTTACTCGACAAGTTGTCTGGATACCTAGTATCATCGTTAACGACGATGACTAAATCGGCGTCGCATGTTTCAGATGTGGCCGGTCCCATGTACATAGTACCAGGTCCATAGTCTACACACCGATTAATTATAACTTTAGAAGATGTGTGAAAATTTGGAACGACAACATCTACATCTGGGAATCGATTATACTTATACGGAATGTTTACCCAAATTTCGTCAACATTTTGACGCTTCTCGAGGTCATATACAATCGCGGGGAGTGTGTTAAACCGAGAAGGTATACTTGTCAAACTTATAATCGTCTTCATAAATAACTATAATAAATTTCCTTTAAATTATGTTAAAGTTTAACGCGTTTTTAATCGTATATGAGAATTACATACGCCATTTGTGTATGCGATGAACACAATGAGCTTAACTCACTTTTATCATTCCTCACAAAAGTGATTGATGATGAGGATGATATCAATATCCTTGTCGATAGTGGAAAAGTTACAAAGGAGGTAAGATGTGTATTGGAAAAATTTAATGAAAGAATTATAGTGAATGAACGCGCATTTTGCGGTAATTTTTCGAATCATCGCAATTATCACATTACAAAGTGTTCCGGAGATTACATTTTTGTGTTGGACGCGGATGAAATTCCTAAGGAGGAGTTGATTAAAAACATAAAGTCATTCGATTCGGATGTATTGAATATACCACGAATTAATATTATACCTGGATACACAGAAGAGTGGTGTAAAAGTATGAATTTTTCGGTAAATGATTTTGGGTGGATTAACTGGCCAGATTATCAAGGTCGCTTTTTCAAGAATGATGGTAAAATAAAATGGAGTCTAGGTCTCCACGAGCGTCTCATTGGGTCAGATAAGGTTTCGAATCTCGAAGCAAATCCCCGCGTCGCGTTATGGCATATTAAATCGATTGAAAAGCAAAATAAACAAGATACATTTTACAAGAACTTAAAAGAAACTTAAGTTTTTTGTACAACATGTGGTGGCCTTTGATGCAAACCGCGATTACCGAATCCGATAAGAAATGTCTCGTTGATTTCATTACTTCTTCAGATAAATATACATGTGGTAAGATGGTCAAACAATTTGAAGATGATTGGAGTCATTGGCTCGGTTGTAAACATTCCGTGTATGTAACATCGGGTAGTACCGCGAATTTATTACTTATGGCGGCAGTCAAGGAACTTTACAACATTCCAAATGGTTCAAAGGTACTCGTACCTACGTGTACATGGGTTACCAATGTATCACCCGTGTTTCAACTTGGACTTGAACCTGTTTTTTGTGATGTAGATCTGGAGAGATATAGTTTTGATCTGCATAATTTACCAGAGGAGGATATTGCGATCATTTTCATTACACATCTTCTTGGTTTGAATGCTCCCGTAGAACAGCTCCGAGAGAGATATCCAAATGCCATTTTTATCGAAGATATTTGTGAATCTCATGGTGTTGTGGGTCCAGATGGTACAAAGCGGGGTGCAAGTGGTGTCGGAAGTACGTTTAGTTTTTATTATGGTCATCACATGACTACAATTGAAGGTGGTATGATTTCAACAAATAACACCGATCTCTATGAACTTATGTTACTCAAACGAAGTCATGGTATGGCTAGACACCTTTTACCTGAGAATTATGAAAAAACAATCGCAAAGTATCCAAATATTAATCCACAATTTTTATTCTTAACAGATGGATATAATTTTAGAAATACGGAACTGAATGCGGTTTTGGGAATCGAACAACTCAAACGTTTGGATGACAACATCGCGATAAGGCGTAAAAACTTTGAATGTTTTATTAAACATCTCAATCCAGATATTTTTTATATTCCATACAATGACCCAGGTAATAGTAGTTTCGCATTTCCTTTCATTTGTAAGAAGCGCGGGGATGTACAAAAACTTCAAACCATTTTCAATGAACTTGATATTGAACACAGACCCATTGTGTCTGGTAATCTTCTTTTACATCCATTCCTTGATAGATGGAAAAATACCGTTCAAACTCCAAATGTTACGATTCTAAATGATAATGGTATCTATATCGGTAATAATCAATTTGTGACCGAAGATATGTTAGTTAAAGTTTTTGATAAAATTAAAGATAGATGGTAAAGACTATTTTACACCATCTTGGTCTTGGTGATCAAATTATGTTAAATGGTATGGTGCGACACTTTGCAGAAACGGATAATGTCGTCATTTTTGCAAAACGGTGCCACGAAGAGAGTGTTCGTTTCATGTATAGGGATATTCAAGACAGAGTGGAAATTATTTTACTTGATACAATAAATCCAAATGAAATTTGGTCAAAGGTAAAAGGTGACGTTATCCCACTTGCGACGTATGGTATGGATGATAAAAGTTGGGAATTTATGACTCAAGGATCGGGAAATGTTATGTCTAACTGGGCGCATGGTGTATATATTCAAGCGGGTATAAACCCTAAATACATGTATTCTAAGTTTAAAGTCGTTCGTGACAAGTCGAGAGAATTTACAATAAAAAATGAAAACTACATTTTTGTCCACGATGACCCCGAAAGAGATCGAGTCATTGATCTACAAACGGATAAGTTTGTATATAAACCACATTCAAAAATTACCGATAATAAACAAGAGTTCTTTCAATGTGATCGTCCAAATATTTTTGATTATATAACTGTAATTGAAAATGCAGATGAAGTTCACTGTATGAATAGTTCATACAATTGGATGATAGAACTCATGAACATTGGCAATCCTCAAAAGAACTTTTTCCATCTAGACGTTGCACATAAATACTATGTGCCTAGAACTGTTAAGACTGTATTTAGTGATGAAGTATGGACATTTGTTTAATAACTCTTCTCTTCGATAATATTTGAACCTTGTTCAAGGTTAATTATTTTTTTTATTCTTGCACGTTCATCGTTGAATTTATAGATATTTCTAGCCTTCTCTATAAATTCAATCCCAAAATCTTGTACATTTTCAAGATTTCTAATTCCATCTTCGAGATCCCAAATAGTTTGGTTTACATTTTTCAGTGCATCTTTCGCATCGGTGTGAAACTCAAGTTTTTGTAAAATTTCTAATTCACATTTAATATTTTTCAATTTTTCAATGTCCTTAATACGTTCACACTTTATCTCGAGAATTGTAATCTTATCGATAAGTTCAGCTTTTGATATTTCAACAAGCATTTAAAGTTTTACCAGCTAGTTCTTTAAATGTATGTCGCTATAGTGACGGGTGCGAATGGTCAGGATGGATTGTATATGTGTGAGTTGCTTCTAAACAAAGGTTACGAGATTAAACGTCTCACTCGAAGTGATGGAGATGTGTTAGACTATTTGACTGTGTATAATATTGTATCCGAGTGTTCAGATTATGAAAGAATCGAAATATATAATTTGGCAGCGAAAGTTAATAGTGGAACACCAACGGAAACATTTAAAGTTAATACAATAGGTCTCCAAAATATTCTAGAAGCTGTTCGAGAGCTAAACATTCAAGATAAATGTAGAATATGTCAAGCGTCGAGTTCAGAAATGTTTGGAAACACCAAAGAAGTTCCACAAAATGAAGTCACTCAATTCTACCCAAGATCTATTTATGGTGTATCAAAGGTAGCCGCACATTGGCTCACACGAAATTATAGGGAAAACTACGGTATATATGCATGCTCTGCCATCCTCTATAATCATGAATCCCCAAAGAGGGATAAAAGTTACGTGACTCAGAAAATTGTGAAAGGTTTACAATCTGGTGAATGTTTTCACATTGGAAACCTTGAATCTAGACGCGACTGGGGACACGTAGAAGATTACGTGGAAGCTATGTGGTTGATGTTACAACAAGATACCCCGGATGATTACATTGTCGCGACGGGGACAACATATTCGGTTCGTGAGTTTATTGAAATCACGACATCCAAGTTGGGTAAAACTATAAATTGGTCGGGGGAGGGAGTAGAAGAAGTTGGTAGCATTGACGATAAAGTTATTGTGAGGGTTTCTAAAGATTTTTACCGTCCACGTGAGAGTAATTTACTCGCCGGGGATTCATCAAAAATTAGAAATATTGGTTGGATTAGAAAACACACCATCCACACCATCATCGATGATATGCTTAATTCCATCTCGTAGAGATATTTTGGGTTTCCAATATTTCAATATAAAATTCCTTGGTTCGTTACAACGGTCATGATTTGTGATAGTTACATCGGTGACACGCACATCATCACATATATACTTTGCCACGTCCTTTATTTTTATCCATTCAAAGTTTGTGACGTCTATAGTTTTTTCAGTTCGTATAATTTCATCGTAATGTTTCATGATTTCGGTGAGACACTCCGCGCAATCACCCGCGTGTAAAAATTGTCTCTCTTCATCACCGGATGTCATCAAGTTAATATATCCGTTCGTTTTCCATTTGTGAATCATATCAGGAATAACATGTGATTTATGTGATATAACCTCGGAGTCGTATACGTTCCAAAATCGTACAGATAGTCCATTTAATTTTGATGTGTAATGTTCTCCTACGTGTTTTAGCGTTCCATACACATTATTCATATTATACATGGTACTCGAAGCAAAAATAAACTTTTTATTCTGAAGACTGTTAAATGTGTGTAACATGATCATCATATTTCTGTTTATAAAATCTATATTTATATCCGATATATACTTCGCTCCACCAACATCATACGCAAGAAAAAATATAAAATCCGAAGCATCGATCGCACTTTTAAGACGGGGAATATTTACGAAATTACTGAGGTCGTGGTTGTGAGACAATTTAATATCCCAATGTGTAACTACATACTTACATTTTTCGAGATATTTACACAAACTAGAACCGATAATACCCTCGGATCCCAAAACTAAAATATTCATAATTTGAAATTGTCTTAATCTTTTAAATTATGAATATTTTATTTTGTTAATATATAATAAATGTCAAGTCTTACTTCGACTCAGAAGGCTTCCGCTATGTACAACAGAGCAAAAAATATTGCGTCCGGTAAAATTGATCTTGAAGTGTCGGGATTGACTGTCATGGGTATTCTCTTTCTTGGCTTCTTCTACATGATTATTTCGTCCATCGGTATGAGCATCTACTCTAAGTGTGATGCCATGAAGGGACAGCCAATCCAAGAGAACCTCAACAAATACTTGGCTGCGACCCTCACTATTGGTCTCACCATTCCATTCACTCTCTTGATGACCAAGTTTGTTAAAAATGAAGGTGCCGCCTTTGCGCTTATTTACTCCATCATGGGTCTCGTCGGTAGTGCGGCTGCGCTCAATTGGACCATGAAGTGTGATAACGCGAAACAAAGTGAAAAGGGATTTGCCGGTTTCAGTGTGTTCCTCTTCACATCCACACTTCTCATTTCCATGTTTCTCATGCGACCCAAGAGAACAATTTATTAAGTTGATTAGTTTTAGAGAATGAAACCAATCGTGTACAATATCTACATTCTCATGATGCTCTTGGCCCACGTGATGCGTAGGGCAGGAACATTTACGATGGAGGATAAGGTGAGAATGTTAGAATTTATTGGTAATATGGCCCAGAACCCAGACCAAAAAGTGTCATTAACGCAAAGATTATCATGAATGTTCGTCCCGTCTCACGAGTTGCCCAATCTTCAAATTGTTTTTCGTTAAGTTTTTCGTCAGCGTTTTTCATACTCATCACTACAAACACACATGACATGACAGCGAGAGCGTCAAATGGAATTTGTTGCATTTGTTGTGTAATGTTGAGACCTGTAAGAGTCCAGTTTGCGCCACCAAATACAACTCCATACATAGAAGCACGACCATTTACAACTTCTGCAAAGTCAAGCGCACTCCTTTGCTTTGCATAAGTCACATGTTTTCGCGATCTACGAAACCCTGCACGAGTAAGCATTGGTTGTCTAAGTGTTGAAATCATTGTTTCTTGTATTGGTTTTTCTCATTTTCTTTAACCAGGATTTTGTTGAGAAGGTACAATTGAAGGACTAGACCGAGCGTTGTATACGCCACCGTGAAATTCATACCATACTGTCTAGACTGGTAGATGAGCCAAAGGCAGCTCGCGAGGAGACTCAGGAGGATGGCATTTTTAGATTTCTCATCCATTTCATCAGAGCGGATATAGTCCTGGTACATTTGAACGAAACCTATACCAAAGGCAAATGCTGCGACCACGTTGTTTGCATCCATTTTTAATCTATACTAACATTATAAAATGGAAGCGATCTTGGAAAAATTCGGTGGTAAAATTGATGCGAAAGGTGTCATCACTATGGTTGAAGACATCAAACGAGAATACTTGGGTGATGGGCTTCAAAAGGAAGATATCCCCCCAATCGTTGCGAAGTTGATGATTAATGCGTCCAAGTTCAATAAACTTGAGGGACCACAAAAGAAGAAGTTGGTCATCGCGATCCTCAATCACTTGATTGGTGAAATTGACGGTGATTCGGAAAAGGACAGTGAGTTTGAACTCGTCCTTAAGGCTATGGTACCAGCCATGGTTGATGGGTTCGCAGGTATGCTCAAGGCTAAACAGGCGGTCGCCAATCTCTTTAGCTGTTGCATGAAGGGAAAGTAAGATAAGGATTTGAAATGTTAATATCGTAGAATGAAATTTCCTCCATTGGAGGTAATTGTTAACTACGGTCTATATACTATAAAAGAACTTGAAAAATTTTCAAAAGGACTTGTCCCGAAAAAAAGAAACGTCATCATTCTTAACGAGTGCCAGCGGTGTGCATTCGTTTACCCGGGACCGACGTGTAACAACTGTGAACATTGATGGGATATTATATTGTTGAAAGTTACATGTCAAAAAAGCCTATGAAGGCACAGAGCAATTGCCTGTGTTGCGCGGAGAGGCGTCTCATCAAACAGCTTTGGAGGGAGTGTTTGAAAAGGGGTAATAAACCTCATAAATTTCCAACTTGGTTAAGGAGAAAATATGGTGAACTCGTAGTTGAGCGAAAAACTTGCTATGGTCATGGTAATTCACTCCCGTGTGTCCTTTGTAGAAAGGCCATCGAAAAGATAGGTGTTCGTTGGATCGCACACGACGGAACCAAATGGGTTAATAGTAAAAAATCAGAATATTTACCACCATCTATTCCAACTAACAAACAAAGTAGACTACTAGGTTTTAGGCGTAATAACTAATCCAAGAGCGGACTCCAAATTATTGTGGTTTCTCATGAGTGGTTTATTTCTTTTTAGTTTTAGAGCGTTGTTACTTGTAGATGCATTCTTTATTTCATTCATTTTCTTTGTGTTTGAAATAATGGGTATTACGTTATCAATAACCGGGGATGATTCCACTGGCTGTGGCTGTCCCTCATCTCGTGTGAGATTTTTTCTAAATTCTTCAATTGTTAGATCACCACCAAACTCCACAAGCCTAAATCTATTTGGTGCAGGTTTCACATGACCTATTTGGTTGTACATCTTTCGTCGCATGAGTACAATGTTTCCACACACTATACTCCCCTTGACATCACCAAATTTATCTATCGCATACGATTTTACACAACTCCATGAACAAAAGTTGCCAGCTGTGTAAAATTTACTTCGTCTATCGTCGTAACGATGAGGAACAGTTAGAGGTGTACCCTCAAAGGTGTGACAACACCACCAACACCAAGACATATTATAAAAAACTATCTCCTCTTTAAGCTTGACATTATGAGTAAGAGACACAAACAACATAACGAAGATGATGAGCTTGTGTAGTATGTCAAATATCTCACATTCATGTTTTTCCAATTAAATTTTTTAGGGAATGCGGTGATGGGAAGCTTATTGAGTGGGAACTTATCAAATGGTGGTTCTCTCGCGTCGTCCCAAAAGCTATCATCCCTTTCCTCATTCCACCAATCTGGAAGTACAAGTTCAGCCATGTCTGCATTACAGTCAACAGCAATACTCGCAATTGATTGTGATTGAATGTTAATATCCTTTTCACAAAAATTGTATGAAGGTTTACAATCACTCTTTACATCTGATGGAATGTAACCCTTTTTACACGCCCTAAGCGTACAGTGCGCATTATTTTTTAAGATATTGAAACCATCGGAATATCCATATACAGTTTTTGAGGGATCATCGGAGTCTTCTGATATAACCGGTTGGGGTCCAAATACTTGACGATTGTCCTCCAATACTTTAAAATAGTCGCAACCGGCAGCTCTAGGGTTTGTATCACATACCTTATTTTTCAGATTGTAACATGCGCACCATTCATCGGTTGGGTTTTGGGTACAAAAAGACGACGCTGTGGCATCATATTGGTCACGCAACAAATTCTTTACACATTTACCATCTGTTTTAAGACGCGTACCTTCATCATCCATAAGACACCACTTCTTACGCTCAGCAGTTCCTAAACGATCGGCACAGGTCTGTCCATTACCAATTTGTTCAGTGAAGTTTTTTATGTCCGCGCAATATTCTGTGACCAGATCTTCATATCCAAAATATTCTTCACACGGTGATGAAGCAATCGTACTCAAACCTAATGATGTTATAGGGAATGTTTCTCGGTTTGTTCGATAATCATTACCAAACTCGTCTCTAAGTTGGCTATCCATGACTTCACATTGGTTAACTTCCAATGTGGGGGGTACAGAACCACCACCACCCATGATGTCTCTTATCTTTACCTCAGAAAATATATGAGTTCCTGAGGGAGAGTTAAGTTTGAATTTATCTACGGAATCTACTCGGTCCACCACCGCCACCACCACTGGACGCCAATAATAGTATAATAACCAACAAACAACAACACGACACAAACAGTGCACCCACCCCACCAACAGCTAATTGTTTCTTAGAGTCGTTTTTGATATCATCGAGTGATTGGGGGATATAATCTCCAAAACCACCCGAAGGTGTTCCCGAAGGTGTTCCCGAAGGTGTTCCCGAAGGTGTATCCCCCGCGGATGATGGAGTTCCCGTGGTAGCAGTTAAGTTACATTGTGCTTCGATTGTAGATTCGGAAATCTGACTCAAGTCAAAAGATTGTGCGCAAATCTGTACGGGTGCGTTACAGTTTTGGTTGGCGTTTTGAGGAACATACTTATCACCTTGGCATACACCACCGAAGCACGCAGCTCTACCCGACCACACATGTCTAAATCCCTCAGGGGTTGCTTCAACTAATTTGTCAAATTGCTGCCTCTTCTTATCACATCCGGCAGCGGCTGAGTCTGTATCACATACATTATTCGCAACATTGTAACAAGAACACCACGCATCTGCTTTACCCGCAGCCGTTTTACAATACTTTTCGGCTAACTCGGCATGAAAATTACCCAAATTGTCTTTTGTACAATTACCATCAGAACGTATACGATTTCCAACCTTACAATATTCTTTAGCAATTTTTTTACCCTCACCGTGTTCAAGACATATGCCACCCCCGGGATTTTTAAAGATATTATCTGGAATATTACAAAATATATCTTTAAGATCAGCGTGCATTGAAGCACGTGGATCATTTGATATTCCATTTTTATTTGTATGTAGTGTTCTCATTGCGGCATCATCGGTTTTACTATATAAACAACGCACCTTTGTGGCTCCTTGCATAAATTGCCCCTTCCCACCTGGACAAGGACGAGCAGCTCTGTTACCATCTTTACGTGTTCCCAGTATTACATCATCACGATCAGCGCTAATACCCATTTTAGGGAGAGCATTTTCACCAGATCCACCTTTGTTTATTCCTTTCGTGGCGATTTCATATTTCATCTGCTTTTCATTCGGCTTGGTAACGGTGTGAAAACTAATACCATACATATTATCATTCCACCCTGCCGGAAACGCCGACACATTTCCCTGTAATGCCAATGAATGACCAAGTGGTCCACTCTTACCCATTGGATATGAATATCCATTTTTTTGGTAATGACCCACTGGTACCACATCGTTGGGACAATCTAAAACTTTAAGACTTGACCACCCCCCTACTGGAAGACATATACCACAAGCCTTTCTACATATTGTGTTGTCGGTAGGATGTTCTTTATCAGACGTTTCAGCGATACCCCAATTAGCGCCACCGAAATTATTGTGTTGAAATACACGTACACGGCATCCTTTTGTCGTATTTTTACATAACGGTTCTGGGGGTGGAGGAGATCCACCACCGCCACCCATTATACGAGTCTTATCTTTACCTCAGAAAATATATGAGTTCCTGAGGGAGAGGTAAGTTTAAAATTATCTACGGAATCTAGTCGGTCCACCGCCACCACCACTGGACGCCAATAATAGTATAATAACCAGCAAACAGCAACATGACACAAACAGTGTACCCACCCCACCAACAGCCAATTGTTTCTTAGAGTCGTTTTTGATTTCGTCGAGAGATCGGGGAATATAATCACCAAAACCATCCGAGGGTGTTCCCGAAGGAGTATCCCCCGCGGATGATGGAGTTCCCGTTGAAGCAGTCAAATTACACTGTGCTTCAATCGTAGATTCAGAAATTTGACTCAAGTCGAAAGATTGTGCGCAAATCTGTACGGGTGCGTTACAGTTTTGATTGGCGTTTTGTGGCACATATTTAACACCTTGGCACACACCACCGAAGCATGCAGCTCTACCCGACCACACATTTCTAAACCTCTCAGGGGTTGCCTCGACTAGTTTATCAAATTGCTGCCTCTTCTTATCACATCCGGCAGCGGCTGAGTCTTTATCGCAGACATTATTCGTAACATTGTAACAAGAACACCACGCATCAGCTTTACCTGTAGCGGTTTTACAATAGGTTTCAGCAATACCCGCGTAAAAGTTACCAAGATTAGTTGGGGTACAACTCGCATCTGTGGCTATCCGATCACCAACACTACAATAGTCCTTAGCGAGTTCTTTGGCCGTGTCATATTCAAGGCACGGACCACCCCCGGGGTTTTTGAATACATTTTTGGATAGTTTGCAAAATTTTTCTTTGGCAGTCGCGTGGTCGGTTTTATTACCACCAGCCATTAGAGATCGCAAGGTTGTATCATTTTCATCGTCATAAAAACACGCATTCTTTTTACCAACAACCCTTTTATAAGTGTTAGTAGCACCCGGACACTCTCCATCTGTATCGATTGAGATGCGTTTCAATAGTCTTTTTGGAATCTCTCTAACTTTTACAGATCTTAGATTATTTTCCCATAAATCACCTTTGGGACCTCTAAATACTCTGGGATTACCCCTGTAGTTAGTTTTATAATACCCTAAAATTTCATGATCCTCACAACCATCTATTCTATATGATGAACTATTACACCCATGCCCACCGAGAACTGGGGTACCATCGGCTGAGCTATTTGAACATGTATTCTTGTAATTGCCAGTCAAACCCCACCAACATGATCCATCACCATCCCAAGTCCAGTGGTCACATAATGCGTATTTACACGACATCGTGGGTCTTATCTTTACCTCAGAAAATATATAAGTTCCTGAGGGAGAGGTAAGTTTATAGATACTTACAAAGTCTTCAAAAATTCCAAGAGTTCCGCCGTTTTCTTTTCGTTCGCCAAGGTGAGAGCCTTCTTTTGCTTCTCTTCATCATCGGTTTGCTTCTTCACCATACCATAGACAATGAATGGATTTGGTTCTTCGGAGTTCTCAACATAGAGAATAGCTTCAG
>Ga0222719_10000869_pt1 | contig 30112 bp, 31 predicted proteins | sample C33_34DmetaG_FD_165039 | JGI IMG/M metagenome (GOLD analysis project Ga0222719, IMG submission 165039) | Estuarine water microbial communities from San Francisco Bay, California, United States - C33_34D | ecosystem: Environmental > Aquatic > Marine > Unclassified | place: USA: California... | reverse complement strand
GACAACGGTATGGAAAAGTTCAGTTGTTCACGATGTTCGAAACGAATGATGTACACCCACATATCATCGATTGTATGAAACACTTCGACAAAGTGATCGTCCCGTTTGATTACCTTAAAGAAATTTTGGAACGGCACGACATTACATGTGAATCTATGAACTATTGGTCTTCAGATCTCATACGATCCAAACCAAAAGTCATAGAAAAGAAGCGCGATCCCAACCGCCTCGTATTCCTTTACAACGGAACTAATGATACTCGCAAAAATGTTACGACTCTGACAAGACTCTTCGCACGCGCGTGTGAGGGAACTGAACACATGCTCATCGTCAAGACGAACAAGGACGAAGGTCTAACACGAAGTAAAAATATCAAAATCATAACCGAACGGGTCTCTAATGAAAAGTTGGCATCATTGTTCAATCTATGTGACTACTGTATCACGTGTACACGGGGTGAGGGTGTGAGTCTCCTGCACTTGGAAGGTGCCTACTTCGGAAAACCCACTATCAGTCATGATGGTGGTGTCTTCAGAGATGTCAAGGAGTTTATAGATGTTCCCATGATACCTTTACCATCTAGGGAAGTTCCCATTGATCTCACAGATGTTCCCCCATTCTTACACAAAGTGTTCTATGGAAAATGGTGGGAAGTTGACGAAGAAGGGGCTGTTAATGTTATTAAAGAGTTAATCATAGGATAATGAAATGGTCAAAAGTATCGTGCATCATCTAGGCCTCGGTGACCAAATCATGCTAAATGGTATGGTTAGGTATTTCGCAGAGAAGGACAACGTCATCATTTTTGCCCAACGTAAACACGCGGAGAGTGTTCAGTTCATGTATCGCGACATCGCAGACAAGGTTGAAATCATTCTCGTAGATAGTACCAATCCACGTGAAATCTGGTCACAGGTGAAGGGTGATGTTATTCCCCTCGCCACCTATGGTATCCATGATGAAAATTGGAAATTCATGACACAGGGACAAGGAAATCTCATGACCAATTGGGCCCACGGTGTGTACATTCAAGCCGGTATCAGCCCCAGATACATGTACTCAAAGTTTAAGGTCGTCCGAGATGAAGCGAGAGAACTTAAACCTGAACATGAAAAGTATGTATTCGTTCATGATGACACAGAGAGGGGACAGGGGATAGACGTAAAGACTAATCTACCCATTTGTAGACCCATGATCGAGACGACGCCGAATATTTTTGACTATGTCACACTCATCGACAAAGCTGAAGAATTCCATGGAATGAATAGCTCTTACAGTTGGATGATTGAACTCATGCGTATCGGCAACCCAACTAAAAACTTTTTTCATATAGATATCGCTCACACTTACTATGTACCTCGGACAGTTAAGACTGTTTTTAGTGACGATCTCTGGTCCTTTGTTTAATGACTTTTCTCTTCGATAACGCGTGAACCCTCCTCGATGTTAATATTCTTTTTCAATCTCGATCTCTCATCGTTGAGTTTGTACACACTCCTTGCCTTTTGTACAAACTCATCGTCAAACTTTCCAAGCTTTTCAAATTCTCTGAGATCATCCTCCACTTCCCATAGTTGACGGTTTATATCCACAAGATCCTTCTTGATTAGGGTGGGAAATTCCGATTTTCTCAGTGTTTCCAATTCATAACGTACATTCTTGAGTTTTTCAGGGTCTGTAATCTTATCACTTTTTATTTCCAAAATGGTAATTTTGTCGATAAGTTCACCTTTCGAAACCTCGACAAACATTTAAAGGAAAAATGTTTCTACCCTTTAAATGAAAGTAGCTCTGATCACAGGAGTGAGTGGTCAGGATGGTTCGTATTTACACGAATTCTTGCAGGGTAAGGGATACAACATCAAATGTATTAATCGAGGTGACGATATTCATGAATGTATATCGGATTGTATTGAGTATAGTCACATTGAAATTTACAATCTCGCCGCACAAAGTCATGTAGGAGAGTCTTTCAAGAATGCGACCAACACTTTTCAAACAAATACGGAGAATATTCTGTTCATTCTCGAAACTGTAAAACATTTGGGAATACAACACAAGTGTAAAATTTTTCAAGCCTCCTCATCTGAAATGTTGGGAGAACCCTCATCCTTGTACGGAATTTCAAAACTCTCAGCACATCTCATCGCGAAATATTTTAGGGAAATCCATGGAATGTTTGTTTGTTCGGGTATCCTCTATAACCATGAATCACCCCGGAGAAAAGATACATTCGTCACTCAAAAAATTATACAGGGTCTAAAGTCTGGTGAGTGTTTCACCCTCGGGAACATAGAAGCTCGTAGGGATTGGGGTCACGCGAAAGACTATGTGGAAGCGATGTGGCTCATGCTTCAACAAGAGCGACCAGATGATTATGTTGTCGCTACGGGTAAAACACATTCTGTACGAGAATTCATAGAAATCGCCGTACACAAGATGGGTAAGAAGATTGTATGGTCGGGGAAAGGTCTCAACGGTGAGGGTCGCATAGATGGTAAAGTTATCATAAAAGTTTCTGAAGAATTTTACAGACCTGACGATACAAAACCGATACCAATGGGGGACCCGTCAAAATTGGAAGCCATCGGGTGGTCTAGAAAGTATACTCTCAACAATCTGATTGAAGAGATGCTATTCCTTCCTTCAGAGTGATCTCTGGTTTCCAATATTGTAATATAAAATCCCGTGGTTCGTTAAATCTATCATGAGTATTCATCTTCTTCTCACTTGGTCGCACATCATTACAGATGTGCTTGGCAACATCCACAATCTTGGTCGATTCAAAACTCGTGATGTCAACAGAATCAGTCTTCCGTCTAATGTCTTCATAGTTTTCCATCACCTTCATGAGACACTTTGCACAATCATCGGTGTGTAAAAATTGCCTCTCCTCTTCCCCATCCGTCATCAAGTCTATATACCCTTTCGTCTTATATTTGTGAATCATATCGGTTATGACATGGGACTTTTCAGAAACATTCTCAGGTCCATAAACATTCCAAAATCGTGTAGATATACCACCCAATTTTCTAGTGTAATGTTCGCCCACATATTTCAAAGTTCCATACACATTGTCCATGTTAAACATCGTACTCGAAGCGAATATGAACTTTTTGTCTTTGAGAAGATTGAATGTGTTTATCATGATCATATTATTGCGATTGACAAAATCCAAATCAACATCCCAGATATATTTCGCACCACCGACATCATATGCAAGGAAAAATACAAAATCAGAATCGTCAACGACATTTTTGAGCTTATAGATGTTCAATGAATTACTCAAATCGTGTGCATTCGTCAATTTGATATCCCAATGTGTAACCCGATGACCCGATTCTTCAAGAGCTTTGCATAAAGCAGTTCCTATTACACCTTCAGAACCCAATACGAGTATCTTCATATAAAGTGTATGAGTTACACCTTTAAATAAATCATCGGTTTGAATAAGATGAAGCCCGTGGCCTACAACGTCTACGTACTCCTAATGTTCTTGGCCTACGTGATGCGTAGAGCAGGAACATTTTCCTTGGAAGAAAAGGTTAAAATGATTGAATTCTTAAGTTACATGGCACTCAACCCCAATAGGGTGGCGAACCCGAGCATCGCCAACCTACCATTCTTGAGTTCAGCTTCGGGAGTGAACGACCAGAACTCCTCATCCCCAAAGTCCTTGACGGTGATGAGTGAGGCCGCAGCCAGTGTCGTGACGACACCTGTAGCCGCCGCCGCATACATAGGATCCTCAAACTGCTGAATGATGTTCTCACCGGACATCACCCAGTCTAGGGAACCCCAAAGAACACCTTGCATCGCCGCACGTCCATTCACGACCTCAGCGAAGCGGGCCGTCTTATTCGGGATCTTGGGTACGACACGTGGAGGCCTCTGAGTGGTCTTTACACTTTTACAGATTACAGGGTTGACAGACGCACGAATGAGAGAGCTCATTACTGATTTACTTGCGATCCTTTTCCTTAAGTAAGATCTTGTTCAAGACATACAATTGGACAGCGACACCTGCTGACGTGTAAAGTGTCGTCGCATTGAGACCGAATTTCCTGAATTGATAGATGAACCAGAGACAACTCGTCACGATACCAAGTAAGATGGTATTTTTCATATCTACACCAATCTCATCGACTGAACGCACTTGTCCGTACAACTGCACGAGACCGAGACCGGTGGCTAAACCTGAAATGAAATTATCCATTTTATTATATGCACATATAATAAAATGGACACCCTCTTACAAAAATTTGCTGGAAAGATTGATGCACACTCACTCATGAAGACCGTAGAAGAAATCAAGGTTGAATACATCGACGATGGTCTCACCAAAGAAGACATCCCACCCATGTTGGGTCGTCTCATGTTGGAGACCCAGAAGTTCAAAAAGCTCCCCGGTCCCCAGAAGAAGAAGTTAGTCATCGGTGTCTTGAACCATCTCATCGAACAGATCGATGAGGGTGAGAAAGATTCCGAATTTGAGATTGTTCTCAAATCCCTAGTACCCCCAATGGTTGATGGTTTCGCCAATATGCTCAAGACTAAACAAGCTGTCGCTAAATGTCTGCCTTGCCTCGCTTAAGGATAGGCCACGTAGACATAATAGAATGCGATTTCCTTCGCTAGAGGTTATGGTTCGGTACGGAATCTATACAGTGAAGGAACTCGAGAAATTCGCAAAAGGACTTACCCCGAAAAGACATATAAACATCCTAAGTGAGTGTACAAAGTGTGACTTTGTATACGACGGACCAATGTGCCTCAATTGCCACCCATGAAATACTGTCAGGTGACGAGTTACATGTCCAAGGGACCGGTCGTCATCAGTAATAATCATATGTGCGCAGAGAGACAGCTCATCCGACTTCTCTACCGGAGGTGCCTAAAGAAGGGGTATAAACCCCACCAGTTTACAGAGTGGCTCCATAGGAAATATGGTGAAATGGTCATCGAACGTAAGACGGTTTACGGTGACGCAGTCTCATTACCATGTGTCCTATGCAGGAAAGCTATGGAAAGGTTAGATATATGCTGGGCGGCCCATGACGGTGAACGTTGGGTTCATAGTAAAAAATCTGAACATCTACCACCCTCGATACCCACAGCCAAACAAAAGAGGAATTTAGGTTTTGGGTGTAATAATCAAACCTAGAGCTGATTCCAAATTGTTGTGATTTCTCTTGAGTGGTTTTGTTCGTTTTAGTTTTAGGGCGTTGTTATTTGTAGCAGCATTCTTTATTTCATCCATCTTTTTCGTGTTTGAAACAAGGGGTATTACATTATCAACCACAGGTGTAGTCTCCACTTCCTTGGGGGGTGCCACATCGATCGTATGATTTTCTCGAAAGGCTTCAATCGTCATACCACCACCAAAGACCTTTAGACTGAACCTGTTCGGTGCAGGCTTTACAGATCCCACCTGGTTAAACATTTTTTTACGCATCATCACAATGTTACCACATATGAGACCTCCCCGACTGAGACCATATTTATCAATCGCATAGGATTTCATACAACTCCAGGAGCAGAAATGTCCAGCAGTGTAGAATTTATTTCGTTTCTCATCGTGTTTGTATGGCATACTTAAAGGTGTCGTGTCAAAATCATGGCAACACCACCAACACCACATATTTCGCTTATCCTTTTTTTCTTTAAATACTATAAGATGTATAGGAATGCATATTTCTATGCCCAGTATGCCCAGGGTAGTAAGTCGTCGGGTGCTAAGTTACTCCTACTTCTGGGGATGATGCTTCTGTTACTGGTCATCGCCCTCGTAGTAGTCATAATACTGAAAAGTCGTAAGAAAAAGAAGCAGCAACGGCGTAACCTCTCAGACTTGTCGGAAAGTCTTAGGGAGCACCAAGAGAATATGTATAGAGCTGCTGAAGAATTGGAAATAGATCCCGACGATCTCAAGGCAGAACTGTTCGAATCTTCTAATCTGGTATGCTACGTCTATCCAGAAAATGGTTCATGTGATGCAAACTTTTACGATCTAAGGGATGGTTGTTGCGAACTTAGAAGTAATGCTGGGGAGTTGGCCGATCAAGCGAGGAAGGACATGGCACTCGACATGACCACCATGATTTTGATGTCCGTCCTCCCTGAAATAATTCTGACAGATATTCTACCCAGATTATTATCAAGTCCTAGACTTGGACTTGTAGTAGGTCGTCTCCGTAATCTCGGTGCCAAGATGTTTTCGAAAATTATGGCAAAGGGTGTAGCCAGAACCGCCATCAAAGCAGCTACGAGCATGGCTGTTAAAGCCGCGGCCATGGTAACAAAACTTCTCATCAAATTGGGTGCTGGGCCAGTGGGTTGGGCCCTACTTGTTTTTGACATATTCACGATTATCCAAGATCTCGCGGATACCAACAATTACAATACATTTTTGGAGAACAAGATGAACATGGAAACCCGTGATATCATCGTATATGAATTCGCCAAGGCTATAACGATGGAAAAAATGGATTTTCCCGTATTATTCCCATTCTCTTTACTTTTCCCAGAAGAATCGGAAACTGCGATGTTGGAATATAATTCAAAGATCATGCTTGATTATATAGAAATCCTATTAGAAGTAGAAGGTGGTACCGAATGGTTCATTGACATGCTCGTGACAGCTCTTGAAGCAGAAGAGAGTGGGGAAGATCCACCACCAACAACACAAGAAGAAGATCAGACGAGTTTAGATATCATGGATACCTTCTTTTCGAGAGTAAGACAGGAACATGGCCAAGAACTAGATAAATTTTTGTTCGATACAATGCAGGGTTTAATACCTTCTAGTCGTAAAAATGATATCGTACTCATCCCAGGTATGTCTTCAGAAAATACGATAGGAATAGGTATAAGCGAAGAAGCTGCTGAAAGATGGAACCAATCCAAGCGTGATGAATGGTTTACCTATCTCGATCCATTCTTTCCGCCAAATATTCCTACTGCGGATTGGGTACCACCCATGGTGGCCACTCATACGGATGTATACCTGACCCCCAACAAACTTAACCCAGGAACATCCAATGCTCCTAATATCGTAACTGCGACGTTACCACAGAAGGTTACTCTCATGTACCCATTCGGAACCTTAATCACTTTTTGTGAAAAGGAACGCACAACCGCAAGTTATAAGATGCCCATCGATCCAACTGATTACGATGTCACATTCGATCCCATTCCAGGTGTTTGTAACTTTACGGAACGATACTGTCAGAGGTATGGCCTCGATTTCGAAAATAAAACATGGAAAGATGGAACATCATATACCGATTGTGATCTTAGTGCGGGTCAGGAGGGGGCTGAGATGATTTTTGGTACAGAAAATGTACGTCAAGCAAAACTGTGGGTTGAAGATCCTGATCAGGCTGCTGCAAACCAGTCTCAACAAGTTTTTTTTACGCTTCAGAGAAGGAATGAGGAACATGGTCCAGTGGGTGCACTTCTACTAACAGCTGTAGATCCAACTGGTATGTTTGAAAATTTCGGGCGTAATTTCGACGATCAATTGGCGGGGAGAGATAAATATTGTGTCACTGGTGACACATGTAAAGAGTTTCACGTGAAACACCGAGGTGGTAATTTCATGGGATGGTCCGCACGAGACTCGAGTGGTCAGGTTTATTCAAACGGTCAAGGGTTCCAGAACCAGGTTAAACACGGCGAAGACCATACATTCTTCGTCCCAGAAGGTGGTTATTTTAGAGTTAAGTGTGATCCAGGTGAAAGTATGAATGTCCCATATGAAGATATTGAAAACCCACTTCAATTCAGCTGCTGGTGGGGGAAAGTCCAACGGAACCCCACCGGTTCCGCGTTCGGGGATTCGGCCAAAGACTTTTTTGAAGAGGATGCTGGGCCAGCGATCCAAGAAGGTCTTGCGGAAGCTGCGGAATTTACAGTTGAAACGGCCGCCCCAGCAGTGGCAGATTTTTTTGAGGAAGAAGTAGCTGAACCATTTGTCGAATGGGGAAATGAATACAAAGAGGAGGTAAAGGAAGATTGTGGTTCAGGTGGTAACGCGGGTGATTGTCTCGAAACTGTATTTACACTTGGATTTTCAGATAGAAGACTAAAAAAAGATGTAAAGAAGTCAAAGCTCAAATCACCCATACCAGGACTTGATCTCTACACATGGACATGGAATGAAATTGCGATGTCCACATATGGTCTCAAGGGGCGTGACTTTGGATTTATCGCGGATGAGATCCAGGATGAGTACATCTCCAAAGATGTCTATGGATATGAATACATCAAGAAGGAATCACCCATACACAAAGCTCTCGTGAAATTAAAATCTAAATATTCAGTAAAGCAGTGATGTCTGCCACTCTTGTTGCCAAAGCCTCGTCGAAGGTAGATGATATAGCTGGGTTTTCCTCTGCTCTCAAAGCACAACTTAAAGCGGCTTTTTCGAACTCGACATTATTTAAGACGATGATAGATACGAACCCAGATGCGATTGTCGATGTTTTTAAACGAATCGACGATGTTGATCTTAAAAAGATAGGTGATTCGTTAGACGCTGCCAGCGCAACAAAGCTCAAGAAAGCACTTGCAGATTCGGGTAATCTATCACTATCGGCCAAAATGTTCCCGGATGGTGCTACCATTAGAACAGCTCTCGCAATTGGTGCTGGTGTTGGTTTACTCGCATACCTCGATGATAAGTTCGAGGGTGAAGAAGAAGATTTCAAGAATTGTATGGCCGCATGTGTCCCACACAACTGGGATCAATATGAACAGGGTGGTATACAAGCATCTGAACTTCAATATAGTACCGAAGAAACCCTAGAGGATTATCAAATCACTCCAATCGACAACCAGCCCTACTGCGTATCTCCGAATACAAAATGTGAAGAATATTGTCAGCCAAAGTGTGATGAAGAGACTAAATCTGATCTTCCATTTAGCAGTGTACCTGAAAGAGCTGCCGAAGAAGCTGGTGGTCTCTTGAAGGCGCTATTCGGAGGTTTGCTTGATGGTTTGGGTTTGGACACGGCTACGGTCGGTTATGCCTCGAGTGCATCCGCTTCGATGTGTTGTCTGGTCTTGCTTCTGATGATGATGCAGCAGTTTAGATAATTTTAAAACCCATTCGTTACGATTCCATCCACTCCATACCTATACATATATTCCAACTCCTTGTCCTCTTTATGTGTATACGTGTAAACTTGAATACCTCTCTCTCTACAGTACTGTACAAAGTCGTGATCTAAGCATGTCCAGTGAAGTACCACAGCATAGAGACCCTTCGTCACCATCTCGTACTCACTCTCATGAAATGTCGTCTCGAACGTCGAACCTTTCTTGAACATTTTGGGAAGTTTGTGAAGTATTTTACGATTAAAACTACAGAAGATGACGTCTCCCATTGGTTCACTCTCATAGAAAGTCTCGAATGCCTTCACAATCGAGAGGTCACACCCCTTTATGTCAATCAGAAGTAGGGTCTCATGGATCTCTTGAACCTGGTCATAAACTTCTCTGAGTGAACACACACCCATCTCCCTGAGCTTTTGTAGTGACAACTCACCCACAAAGTAGTCTCCTATGTACACATCGTGGTGGAGTACTAGTTCCCCTGTTCCACACAATTGTACATCAATCTCGACACCATCGTATTCTCGGTGTACCGCCTCACGGATAGCCTCGATACTATTGTCCCTGAACTGGAGAGAATACCCCCTATGAGCGATGCACTTCATTCCTAACTTAAAGGGATATTAATCCTTTATACCAATGATACTCTCAATCGATGTTGGTATAAAGAATTTGGCGATGTGTCTACTCGACGAAAAGGCTGGTAATCTCGTCCGTGAATGGGATGTCGATGGTGTTCCCCCACAACATGCCGATGGTATCTATGTCTCCATGAGGGATCATCTCGATGCGAGACCATGGGTTCTCACCGCCGATATCATACTCATCGAGAAGCAACCAGATCGTAACAAGAAGATGGTGTCTGTCATGCACTTCCTCTATTCGTACTTTATCATCAAGTGTCCCAAGGCTGAGACGATCCTCTACGATGCACGTCACAAGATCCCAGATGTCGCTGGTCCAGGGAAGGCACAGTACAACAAGAGAAAGAAGGTCTCCATCGAGAGATGTGAAGAGTTTATTCGTTCGGGTCCTACAAATGCACATTGGCTCGACAACTTCCTAAAATCCAAAAAGAAGGACGACTTGGCAGACACTGTGATGCAGGCACTCAGCTTCGTCAATAGGATTGAGGTTCTACCAGCCTCAAAAAAGAAAAAGACAACAAAGTTGGTCCCTCGTCGCCCCAACGAGAACCAAAAAATGACAAAGTATTCAAAGTCGAACCTAGCTTGGATCTACCTCAACAAAGTGGAATGTGAAGTCCTCGAAAACAATAAGAGGTTCATGAAGGACTTGAAGAGGTATTATCGAGACATTCAAGAGTTGAAGAAGGCTCTGGAAGCTTAACTGTGAGCTTAGTGTCACCGAGAGCCTCCTTTAAGGCTGCATATCGGGCCTTATTGTAAGCCTTTCGCTTCTCTTTGTTTGCCTCGTAATATGCTTTTTGTTTAGCCTTTCGATCATCTGGATTCTTATAAGGCATCCTTATATAGTCTGAGAAAGTATTTTTTAACCCAATTTGATATTGTACTTTTCCAAAGTAGACCACTTTGGTAACTTACCTGTTTTTTTCATTTCCCGAATTACCTTTTGACGGGCATGATTGAATAAAAACTGTGTATCTTGTTTTTTTCTATCATAACATTCTTTTCTTATTTTTCTTCCACAATTCAAACATGTATCTAAATTGTATGAACTTCGTAGCATCTTTGTTTCATCCGGGGTTCCCCAATTTTTTTTTAAGTTCGCGTACAACTCCTTCACATTTGTTTTAGTCGTTTCATTCCATACATGAAGTACATGTATAGTCGAATACACCTTGTCGTCATCTGGAGCCCATCCGGCCATTAAAAGTTCTTCGAGTTTCTCATACTTTTCGGGGTTTCTCTCAATTTCGTATTCAAGTTGGGATATCCACGTTTCGATACCATACGTAGCTCTTCCACGTACTACCTGAACATGAAGATATGGATTTAGGTAATGATACTTATTCGATAATTTACGAACCAAGTCATCTTGTGACATAGATTTACACGAAGGATATCCATCTTCATTCAGTTTTATTTTAGTCTTGCCAACCCACCACCACCCAAGATCTTCATTCTCAAGAATGAAAAATGTAGTCGGAGTATAATCCATAACATATAGGAAGAAATAATTCTCCCCTGGGAATTTAAAATCTTAAACAAAAAGTTCGGTAAAAAAATCGGAGGCAAGAAAAAATCGAGACTACATTCGATGAAAAACTATTTATACACTTTTTGAAAATATATATCTGGATTTTTTTTTACTTCCGATTATTGTGTTGGACATTTTCATCTATCCGTCTTGGTCTCATTTTCTCGTGAATTGGTTTCAAAAAAAAAGTTCGGTAAAAAAATCGGAGGCAAGAAAAATTCGAGACATTAAAGAGTTGAAGAAGGCTCTAGAGTTATCTTAACTATAGACGACCTTCCATTACACACGCGATAGGCTGTTGCAGTTTCTTGATTTTTTATACAAAAGTCTCGAACAGCTTTTGTAACGTCGTTTTCGCCATGGCAATCATGACATAAAATAACACTTTTGGATTTCATTTTTGGTAATATGGCTTCGAGATCTTTAGTGACACCATCATATGAATGGTCTCCATCGACAAAAGATAAATCAATACTGTTATCATCATGAATACCAATTGTATACGCACTATCGCCTCGTATAGGAATAATAACGCGCTCAAGTTTATTTTTCTTAACATTGTCATAAAATTCGTATAAATGATTTTCAACTTTTGGGGGAGGACCACCATCAACTGGTAACTGTGTCATGTCTTCCATCCACATGTCGTGACAATATACTTGGGGATTTCCTTTTATAGTAAGACCCGCTATAACACCACTACAACCCAGATAACTACCAATCTCTACATATTTAGAATCCGGTTCTAAAGCTTTCATCTCATAGAGTAAAGCCTGTGTATCATAATAATTGAGAGTACCCTTTACACCATTAGCATACGTGAAGGCAATACCTTCGACAACTTCATACTTTAAGTCCATATAGATATTTTTATGATACTGTTTTTAAATTGTTAAAGATGTGAAGCCATATGTAATCAAATGTCTCTCACGATCCGTATGTCTGCCGTGAACAAGCCTAACTTGGACAAGGTTATCAAGAGTAACAAACGTCTCAAGTCTGCTTTTCACGTGAGGAAGCCCAATAGGAACACGCATCGCGTGGCTCTCGATGAATTGGATACATTCTTGGAACTCGTGGATGATGCGATGGATGCGATGAATGACACCAAGATTGAAATTGAAAAGGCTCAAGAAAAGTTGTATAAGCTCTACGATTTTTGTGGAGAGGTGCCACTAGATGACGAGTGTCTCTATTAAAGATTTGAACGGATACTTATCCATAATGGAAAAAGTCCTCGATCATGGTTTCGTACGTCTCGTGGATCACATGCCTCAAAAAGATTTGGATTCGTCCATCGTCCAGTCAGCCCGAGTATCCTACGGTGACGGCACCAAAACATCCCGTGGAGACCGTGGCCTCATTCGTTACCTCTTACGTCATTGGCACACAACCCCTTTTGAAATGGTCGACTTCAAGTTTCACATCAAAATGCCCATCTACATTGCCCGACAACATCTTAGACACCGCACCGCCAGTGTGAATGAGTTGTCTGCTCGGTATTCAGTAGTCCCCAAGGAGTACTATGAACCTGACACCTATCGAGGGCAGTCACAGGTAAATCACCAAGGTTCGGAGGGTGTCGTGGAACTTGGTGGTAACCTAGACGACAAGGTGTCTGAACACTTGAGCCATTCCTTCGATGTCTATGAGGAACTTCTGGAGAGTGGGTGTTGTCGAGAACAGGCTCGCGGTACCCTTCCACAGTCGACCTATACAGAGTTTTACTGGAAGATTAACCTCCACAACCTCCTCCACTATCTCCACCTTCGTATGGATGCCCATGCCCAGAAGGAGATTAGGGATTACGCGACGGCAATCTTCAACTTGGTAAAGCCCCTCGTCCCAATCACGATGGAGGCGTTCATGGACTTTAGGGTGAATGCGATGCAGTTGACGGGTCCCGAGATCGAGGCCATCTCCAGTGGAAAACAGATCGAATCGCCCGGAGAGCTTAGAGAATTTAAGGAAAAGTTGAAACGTTTAAAAATAAAATCCCCAGAATGAGTACCTTACAAGATGAACAATATGTGCGCTATCCACCCAAACCCGACCCTGTGTCAATTCGAAGTCTCCAGACGACCCGTGCTTGCCCGTAAATTGGGGTACGTTCAGGTGATTGAACACCCCAAGAAGAAAGAACTACCAGCACTTGACTATAAAGATACAGAAGCGGCGAAGATGGAAGAGGCTCGTCAGCCCAGACGTGTCGCCAGACTGAAGAAACTTAAAAAATTAAATATCGATACAAAGTAAATGCTCGCCATTACAAACACGTTTACAGTATTTGCCGCTAACAACAAAAACAAGGGTTTCAAGAAGCTTGGTAAGAAGGTGCAGAAGCAGCGCCAGGGGGACGTTGACAGGATCAAGGATAAACTCTCTGATATTGCCAAAGACGAAACCGAGCGTGTGAAGGAAGTTTTCCAGGAGCACAAGAAGCTCTTTGAAAAGGCGAAGCCTGAGAAGAAGGTTGCTAAGAAGTCTATCGATTTTTACGAAAAGTAAACCACAACGTACACAAGACAAAAACCATCGCCAGGGGTGTATCCCCAAACCTCTCTGCCAGTAGAGCGCAAACCACGCTGTACTGGACGACCTTAATCTCTCTCTGTGTCTTGATCATCGAACGCTTCATAGCTGATCTAGATTTCTCCAGACCCATCACTGTTGAACTTATCTTTCCAATCTTTGCAGGAATTTCCGAAGTTCTCTTGAATACATCATTCACGTCGAAGGATTCTATGAACTGTTGTTGGATCATGGGTTCGAGATAGGTGAAATAATTGAACTCCGGATCAAGTTGGAGACAGATACCTTCTATGATGGAGAAGGATTTTGCTAAATATACAAAACTCGTTGGTACAACAAAAGGTTTCTCAGCAGCGAGTTGGACAGCGAGATCATCATTCATGATACCCGAACCATCAAGGGTCTCTAGGTAACCCAAGATGGTTTCAAAAAACATTTCAATATCAGAGACATCAGACGTCGTGGGGACGATGACACCCAATTCAATGAGGACAGTGACAATCCCCGCAGTATCCCTAGTAATAATATACCCAAACAACTTCTTAAACCCACCCCTCAATTCTTCAGACAAACGTACAAGCAACCCAAAATCATAAAATACAAGTTTACCCCTAGATGAAAACCCCAAGTTCCCTGGATGTGGATCGGCGTGGAAGAGACCATTATCCATGGTTTGGATGACATAGGAATTGATGAGAGCCTCACAGATCTTCTTCTTGTTTACTTTCTTGTCTGTGATCTCAGTCAACTTTGTCGATGGTACATATTCCATGACAATCATCTCATCGTTGGAATATTTTTTGTAAACCTTTGGAACTTTGACCCATTCCACATCCCTCATACTTTTTCGAAACTCTACTGCATTATCAATCTCCTGTTGATAGTCCGCTTCACCTAGTAGATACTCGATGGATTCTTCGAGGACATATCCAGAACTGTTCCCAGTGTCGATACCCACGCGTTCTAGAAAGTGTACAATGTCGCGTATGGTGTCAGTATCTTCTTTCATGATATCGAGGATACCCGGACGTTTTAATTTTACAACAACTTTTTGACCATTTTGGAGTACAGCCATATGGACTTGGCCGATACTCGCAGATTTAAATGGTACAGGGTCAAATTCCTTGAAAATATCGTACTTTACACTGGTATCGAATTCCACGGGAGGGACATTATCTTGGAGTGATTCCAATTCTTTTGTAAATTCGGGAGGATAGAGATCACCCCTCGTCGAAGCGATTTGACCTAATTTTACAAAGGTTGGTCCAAGTTCGAGGAGTTCCTCCTTCGTCCAACGACCGAGTTCCGCCTTGTTTTGTACAGTGGCATTTTTCCATAGAAACTTACCAGCAAACTTCCATGTTTTCAGTTTTCTATTTGGAACTTTGACTGGTACATGTTGAACAACACATAACATTCTACTTTCTGTAAAGTTTTTTATTTTCTTAAGTTACATAAATGGCAAAAGTTGCCAATCTTTTCAGTCCCGTCACAGGTCCAGCTGAAGTGTTTATACGTACCCAACCCATTATATTTTCTCTCATCATCCTGTACCAAGGTCTCTTCTCAGGAAATGCATTTAAGGTACCCGATCGTCTCATGACACTTTTTGAAAATAAAGCGTTCCGTTTCACATCCCTGATGCTCATCGCCTTCAGTGCGACCAAGGATATCGAATACGCCCTCTTCTCCACCTTGATCTTTTTGAGTATCATGTATGCGTTCAAGACTCCAGAGGAGCGTGAAAAAACTGGCTTCATATAATAGAATGTGGCAGTTGTTCATTCTTATGTATTTCTCATATCTCATCTTGGGACCACACTGGGAATCGAAACTTATCACGGGTGAAAAGTTTGCCATCGTTGACAGTCTGTCTGAATTCGGGAGACGCTCGATATTCATATCCTATGTAGCACTCCTCATGGTTGCGTGGTTTTTGTACAAGCCTTCTCAAACCTCATTCATGAGTGCCCTCCTACTCACAATAATGGCTATGACTGGGTTTCACATGAAGTATGGTCCCGAGAAGCCATTTCCGATGCATCTCATCTTGACACTCTTTATCCTTTACCAGGGACGAGAGTACATACAACTACAACTCTGGTTCACGATCGCACTCGTCATGTTCTACACGTTGATGCATGAGAAATTATATATTCCCTAAAAGTAGAATGAAGGTTCATATAGTTGGTGCCGGACCTACCGGTATGTCCCTCGCATGGGAAATTCTCAGGTCGACCGACCATGAAGTCACCATTTATGATCGAAAGCTTTCAGCAGGTGGTTCATGGTGGGAACCAGAAGGTGATAAGAGGGATCTCCATGCACACAGAGTTGTGTTCGACCGTGCGTTCGTGAACACGCGTTCACTCTTTAGTGAGATGGGTATAAAGTGGGACGATGTATTCACACCCGTTGATAAGAGTGTCTACAGTCTTATGTTTCAATCACTTCGAGCCTCCGACTACGGTACACTCACATCCCTCGCTCTTCGAGTATTCATCCAACCTAAAAAGTACAAAGGTATCTCACTCAAAAATGCAATCGGAAAGTTGAGTGAAAAGGGGAGCAATTTTGTGGAACATCTTCCCCTCATCATGGATGGTGTGACTTGGGATGTCATGTCCGCCTATGAATTCGTAAAAAGTTTTGACCATGTCGCAATGTCGAAGCAGTACACACAGTCTGGGTCGGGTAAGGTGATGTGTGACATGATGGAACAGGCACTCATAGATGCTGGTGCGAATTTTGTGTTCAATACAGAACTCATGGATGTGAAGTATGGGGAGGATACCTTTGTGGCGAAGTTTTCAGATGGAACCGAGATAACGGAGGATATGTTGTTCCTTTGTCTCGATAACAGTCCAGCCCTCAAGTTTCTTGGTAAAAATTGGGGGCCCACCGCAGACAGTAAGGTTCGTGACAGTACATATGGAGCCATAAACATTCTTCTAGATTTTGAAGATCGAGTACAACTCCCAGACGATCTCGAACTCGCGATGAAAACAAAGTGGAACCTTCAGCCTGTGGTTCTCGCTGATGGTAAGACAATCTCGTGTGTCATATGTGATCTTAATGAAGAAATCGTCACCACTGATCCAGATACACTCAAGGCTGGGGTACTCGAACAATTGGGTCTCACGGAACCCAAAGAGATGCGTATCGGTTGGGGTGCTAAATGGGGTGGTGACAAGTGGGAGTTTTCGCAGTCTTCGGGGGTCCTCAGCCTCTATGGACAACTTCCATTCTTTGGGGAATGCTCAAAGGTTGCGATGTGTGGTATGATGTCTCCACGAGAAACCCCCTACTCGAGTATCGAAGCAGCTGTAGAAGTTTCTAGGGCCCTGAGCCATGAACAGTTTGGTACGAGAGAACCCTTACAACTCATAATGATTTCTCAAGTGATAGCGTTCGTTTTCGTGCTACTTATAGTTTTAATACTCATGTATCGTATGCGTAACCAATGAAATTCGTAGCTACTGTTCATGAACCGATGTACGATTTCAACTCTAAAAAGTACATACGCTTGGTGGTTCCCCAAAAAGTTTCCGAAATTGTCGGGCGTATGCACGCATCCAAGTCACAACTCATCGTCAATCAAAATGTAGATGATCCCCTCGATGGTAGGGTTCTCACCGTAAAAGTTCCGTTCCGTTACAGGAGAGTGATGTGTGAGGTCAAGGGTCGACCCGTGCAGTCTCTTGTAAAGGGGGATGAAGTTGAAGTTGAAGTGGACTTCAAGGGTGTTTGGAATATAGGTAATTACTCTGGCTTCTCTTGGATACTCTCGAGTTCCTCGGTGGGAGCCTCCACAGGCTGATTGGGGTCGTTGGGGAGATCAATCTGGGTGAGACCACCCTTCTTAAACCCCTCGAAAGTTTGGAGCATACCCTGAAGTCGAAATATCTCCTGGGTCATCTGCTCGATGTTCACCCTGAGCTTCTTAATGTTTTCCTCAACGTCGACGATAGGCATCTTTGTACTCATTTAAAGTTTTTCCTCTTTAAATCAGTATGCTTACTCGAACTGGATACCTAGTGAGTGGCGGTCCAATTCAAGAAATTAAAAAAGAACTTACGGTAAGACCACAGGTCAATGGGGACTTTGGATTTCCTCCACCGCCTTTCAAAGTTTTCAGACCAACTAAGAATGGAGTGTGCGTTCCCCGATTCTATGGAACTACTAAACTTGGGGAAGCCCGTGAGGACCGGAGACCCGAACCCACCCGAATCCGGACCAAATTCGCCGGACAGCTCCGAGACGCTACACACCAAAACGAAGCACTCGCAGCAGCAATTCAAGCAGGCCATGGCGTCCTTTCTTTACCATGTGGGTACGGGAAGACGACGGTATCCTTGGCTATAGCGTGTAAGTTGGGGTATCGCACGATGATTGTCGTCCACAAACAATTCTTGGCAGATCAATGGCGTGAGCGTATCCAGCAGTTTTGTCCGGGTGCCACAATTGGAGTTGTCCAACAAGACAAGAAAGAGGTTGACTGTGACTTTGTGATTGCTATGCTTCAATCTCTCTCACTCAAAGAGTATTCATTCTCGGACTTTGATACGGTGGGTACCCTAATCGTAGATGAGGCGCACCACATTTGTGCAAAGGTGTTTAGTCAAAGCCTCTTCAAGATGTGTCCTCGTCACATCTATGGACTTTCGGCAACCCCCGAAAGGAAAGATGGTCTCACAAAAGTTCTTCACTGGTTCATGGGTCCCACCTTTTTCGCGGTTGAGAGGAAAAATCAAGAACAAGTTGAAGTATTTCCGATAACTTTCGATTCCCCAAATTACAAAAACCCACCACCTTCCATGCGAAATGGGAAAATCTCCATGCCCAACATGATTACCGAAGTTGTCGAGGACAGGGCACGAAACAAGATGTTAGTGGAATTGGTGAAAAAGGCTTCAGCTGGTACGAGACAACTCCTCGTTCTCAGTGATCGTCGACAACATTGTGAACTCCTCCACCAATGTTTCCCCAAAACCTCTGGTCTCTACATGGGTGGTATGAAGGAGGCAGCTCTACAAGAATCCTCAAAGAAGAAGATTATTTTTGCGACGTTCAGTCAGGCTCACGAAGGCCTGGACATCCCAACTCTCGATACGGTCATTCTCGCATCACCAAAGTCCGACATCACTCAAAGTATTGGAAGAATTATGAGAGAAACCAAGGGGAAGAAGAACGATCCCCACATCTATGACGTACACGATCCATGGTCCATCTTTACGGCGATGTATTACAAGCGCATGAAAGTGTACAGACAGGGTGGTTTCAAAATCCACGGAAAGTTCATCGAAGAAAAGAAGAGTGAGTTCCCTCAGGGAAAGTGTCTGTTTTTATAATCTGAACATCTATTAAAATGTCTGGTGCATTAATACAACTCGTCTCCAAGGGAATACAAGATGTATATCTCACGAGTGACGAAGGACATTCGTTCTTTCGTACGAAGTTCATGAGACATACAAATTTTTCACAGACAACCAAACTCATCAAAACAATGAACGAAAATGATATTTCCATAACGATACCAGTTCTCGGAGACATGATTAATGCTATATGGTTTCAGGGATCTGATAAGTTGATGGATATGTTTTTTAAATCTACAATCGATTTGTATATTGGTGGACAAAAAATAGATTCTCAACATTTCGATTATTACGCTGACATTTGGCCAAATTATCTAACTGATACGTATAGTAAATCTAGAGAACTAAACAATAAAACAAGTTCTGTGAATTCTGGATTTCTACCACTTCAATTTTTCTTTTGCAATCACAAAGCATTTTTACCCCTCATATCACTTCAAAATCACCAGGTGGAAATAAAAATTACTTTGGATTCAGATGTTGTCAGTGGTCTAACGGACATACAGAAAAAATATGAAGTGTATGGTAATTACATTTTCTTAGATAAAGACGAGCGAGAAAGTATCGTGAAACGTTCAATGGATTTTGTAATCACACAAGTTCAGCGTACCGAACATCAACTTAATACCAATCATGGAAACAATACAATTGATTTAAGTAATTTTAATCACCCGGTAAAATCTATATTTTTTGGTTTTGAATCAACTACGAGTGCATACAGGGATGATTATTTTACATTTTCAGGGATTGATATTCATGTAAATGGTACACCTTTATTGGAAAATATGAAACCTGTTTATTTCCATACGATTCAAAATTATTACAAATCTGATTATGGTATATCGGAGTATGACGTCACGAGAGATATAATGTACTACACACGCTATTTTGCATACCATTTCTGTATGAACGCATCTCAATATAATCCATCGGGTTCTTGCAACTTCAGTCGTCTTGATAATGCAAAAATGATTATCCGTGGTGTAGATGTTGCACCAAGTAGAATAGGAGACTCGTTATATGTGTACGCAGTCAATTACAATGTCCTGAGAATTAAGGATGGTCTAGGTGGTATCCTTTTTGGTAACTAAATTTACTACGAGGGGAAAATCCCCGCAGTAGATTTATCATTTACGCCCTGATGGAATCAGAGACGGCAAGTATCATCACGCCGGCAATGAAAGCCATGATGACGTAATTCAATTCAGTCTCTTCACGACCAAGTTGAGGCTTCACCTCCTCGGTCTTCTTCTCCACGACAGGCACCTTCGGCCTGACAGGAGGATCCAGATCCTCTAGCGGACAGTACGCTATCATTTATATACTAATCAGAGATTAATTTCCGTCTTCTTCTTTCGCCGAGTACGCTTGGGCTTCGATGCGTCCACGTTCACTTCCTTCACTTCACCACCAGTGGAATCACCTGAAATCGAAACGATGTCAGAGAGATCATCATCGTCGTCAGCGGCATCCATCGCTTGGGGAGGTGTGGTGTTCATAGGTGGGGGTGGGGGCATCATGATCCCACCCATGAGACTAGAGATGTCTACACCTGGCCCCCTCATCTCGTATTGTCCTGTGGTACCACCGATGGGAGCTTCAGTGGCAGGTCCATCAGGGGCTCTGGTCGTATTCTGTACGGCCGCCATCATGTTCTTCACGAGGTCTGGATTTTGCTTCATGACATCGTTCATGTTGGGCATGACAGATTTGAACATACTATTCGTAAGGTGGAACATCATCGCAGAACCACCCAACATCATGATCAACTTGACCTCAGGGGCAACATTGACCTTCGAACGGTACTTGACATACAGCTCCTCGAAGACCCCATCGTAATCATCGACATTTTCCATGACGGATTCCGACCAACCCTCTAATTGGATCTCGAAGGGGTTGTACCTCTTGTTCAAAAACTCCAGACCAGTCACACACGCTACGAGCATTCTCCGAGAAAAGCGGATCGACTGTTCCACGTCGATGCTATACGTGATACGTTTCACCTCCGATCTCAATTCCTCGACATTCGAGTAAGCGTTGAGCCTTTTGTTCACCGCGAAACCCTTCTTCTCCAGGCGTCCAAGTTTGTTGATGAGATCCGCCTTTTCTTCGTCGACGGAGGTGTATCCCTTTGAGGGTTGTTCTTCTTGAGATGTGGTGGGTTCATCATCGTCATAAAAAGTTGGTTCCTCCTCGCCGTAATCAATTTCTTCATCCTGTTGGGGTTGTACAGGAGCAGATTGTTTGTTAGGGTTTACAAAAGCATCCATGGCCTCTTGGTGCTGTTGGGGAGCCGACCGACGCATGGGCTGACTGGGGCGGGGAACGGGTTTTGGGTGTGGAACAGAAATTTGAATTTCATCCATCAGTGCCTGTTCATCGGCGTCCAATTTCATCACATTCGTGGTTCCTCGGTCGAGTACGATTTCTTCGTCCATCTACTCTCTATATGGAAACTAAAAAAATACCTTTAACGCACTTTAAAAAAATCTATACCTATAGTAAATGTTCAACCTTAACAAGACCAACCGTAACGCTCTCATGTCGATCGGTGTGCTCATGTTCATTATTTTCATCCTTACCCTGACCCGGGATGTCAGTATGTACCAGCCCAAGCCCATCAAGATCAAGACGGTCAGTCAGAAGTCCATCTTCGATCTCGAGAATAAGATCGATTGCACCCCTGGTCGTAAGGATGGGAGTGCGTACACCAAGAGCCTCACCCCCGGTGGTCTGTGTGGTGCCCAGAAGCTCGTGTCTGATATGGCGTCGTATGAGATTGAGGATGGAATCGGTGGATCTTTAATCTAAGCTAATAGAAATGGCTCTCATCACTTCCCCGACTGAGACTATTCCCGATCTCAACTATGAGTACCACACTGTGACTATCGACACTATAGGACAAGACAGTGCCAACACATTCACATGTTTTCTCCAACAGCCACTGAAAAACGTTGTTCAGGCGAGACTTCTCGCCGCTCGAATCAATTCCAATGTTTCGACAGAACATTGTTACGTGTCCATCAGCGAACTCGATACCATCTTCAGTGACAGAGCTTCGAATGTCTATGAAGGTCAGTCTTCGATGAGTATGCTGAGAAATTCGTTCGCGAGTTTGGTGGGAGAGGGAACCTCGACTATCACTTTCAAAGATAACTACCCAGTAGTCACACAATACATCGATCCCATTCGTCGTGTCGATCGTTTCACTGTGACCATTAGGGATCAAGATGGAAACACCATCAAGAACCCCGATGCAAGTGCTGATAATTTTCTCATTCTTCGTTTCGTGTGTAGAAAACCTAATTTGTAATTTTCTCCCCTTAAAGTAGTATTACCATGTCTGCCGGTGTCGTTCAATTGATTGCGATAGGTGCCCAGGATGAATATATCGTGGGTAACCCCGAAATTTCGTTTTTCAGTTCAACATTCAAAAGACATGCTAATTTTTCACAATCCATCGAAAAGCAAACAATCCATGGAGCGGTGAAAAACAATTCAATGTCCAGTGTTCAATTCGAACGTTCTGGAGATCTTCTTAGTTATGTGTATTTTACACTCGATGATACCACCCAGGCCCTAGATATTCAGCGATGGGACACTATCATTGACCACGTTGAACTCTATATCGGTGGTTCTCTCGTAGATACCCAAGATGCGATTTTCACGGAAAAGATTGCCATCGATACATTCGCCCAAAATGTATCCAAGAGCTCCAATGGTACACATCCAGGTGTGAGCGCTCGTTCTTATTTTTACCCCCTACGTTTCTTCTTCTGTGAGGGACCCCAGTGCGCTCTCCCCCTCGTGGCTCTCAACTATCACAACGTCGAGATTCGTATTCACTGGGCTACAGAGGCTTCAAACTATAACGTAGAGTGCTTTGCGAACTATTTTTACTTGGACAACGAAGAAAGGGGTAATATCGCCACTCGTAAACACGACCTTCTCATCACCCAGGTTCAAAAGAATATCGCAAGTGGAACTCTCGTACAGGATCTCACTTTCAATCACCCGGTCAAGTATCTTGCCTCTTCTGATACTACCACTGATGGTGCCCTCACATCTCCCACAAACAAAGTTAAATTGAATATCAATGGTCTCGACGTGAGCAACTACAGATGGGGAAAACCACACTTCATAGATGTTACCAATTACTATCACACAAACTTTGTGACATCCCCCGATTTCTTTCTGTACTGCTTCTGTCTATCGACAAGCTCTCTCCAACCTACAGGGACTCTCAACTTCAGTCGCCTCACATCAGCCAAAATCATGAGTGAGACTATGCCTATCAATGACCCAATATATGCAGTCAACTATAACATTCTCCGTATCGAAAATGGCATGGCTGGTCTCCTCTACGCAAATTAAAATGCCTCATTATATTAAATGGTCAAGAACATACCGACGATCGAACGTTCGACCAAAATTAGGTTTGGTAAAAACTGTACCGAAGACCAGGGTGAAAATACGATCGTCTTCAATGCCAGTAATGTCCAGATTGATGCCACACAACCTGGTGCGGTGTACATGACACCCATCAGAAAAGAAACAAGGGGTGGTTATCCAAACTACAAGATGTTGATTTACAACACGGTAACGAAAGAGATTGCTGATTCCGACGTCATCGCCGACGACATTCTCCTATTCGATCTAGAATCTGCCGTTATCAATGGTAATGTCACATCGAATACAGTTTCATTCAATGGCCCGGGAACATCTGTGACCACCCTCTCCAACGTGGGTGTTGCGAATGGTGCACCCATACACACTCTCGATGTGGGTACAAAGTTTTACGTGGATGAAGAAGGTGCGAATGTCCTCACCGTCTTGGGAGACACCTACATACAAGATGATGTTGTCATCGGTGGAAACCTTGATGTAAAGGGGACACTCACATCCATTAACACCGAAAATACAGTCATCAAAGATGCCATCATCGAGATGGGGAAGGGGAACGTCTCTTCCGATATGGGTATCATCATGGACCGACCCGGAACAAATGTTACCATGGGGTATCGTGAAGGTGTCGACGAATTTGTCATCGCACACACCACGAGCAGTGCGACGAGTTCTACCATCACACCATCCTCAGAACTCATTGATGCTCGTGTCCATGGTCGTCTGCACGTGAACTCCAATCTCACAGTCGACACAGATACACTCCACGTAGATGCCATTAGGGATCGTGTCGGTATTAACACTCTAACCCCTCAAACGGACCTTGATGTTGTGGGGAGTGCACATGTACACTCCGATTTTAATGTTGATACAGACACCCTATTTGTTGACGCCTCAACGGATAGAGTCGGTATCAATACACTGACCCCCTCTACAGACTTTCACGTCGAAGGTAGTGCCTACGTTTCTGGGAATGTCACCGTAGACACCGACACATTCCATGTGGACACGGTGAATGACCGAGTTGGTGTCAACACATCGACCCCAACCACAGATTTTCACGTCGAAGGTAGTGCCTACGTTTCTGGGAATGTCGATGTCCAAACAAATCTGAATGTTCTCACAGATGCCGTGATCACTGGAAACACCGACATACAATCAGAACTCAATGTCACCGGAAATACCTTCATCTCCTCGAACGCTGTCGTCACTGGGAACACAGATGTACAATCGGAACTCAATGTCACTGGGAACGCCTTCATCTCATCGAACCTGAACGCTCAGTCAGAACTCAACGTCACTGGGAATGCATTTATGTCCTCAAACGTTGTGGTCACTGGAAATGTAGATGTTCAAGAAAATTTGAACGTTCTCACAGATGCCGTGATCACTGGAAACACAGATGTACAATCGGAACTCAATGTCACTGGGAACGCCTTCATCTCCTCAAACCTGAACGCTCAGTCAGAACTCAACGTCACTGGGAATGCCTTTATGTCCTCAAACGTTGTGGTCACTGGAAATGTAGATGTTCAAGAAAATTTGAACGTTCTCACAGATGCTGTGATCACTGGAAACATCGACATACAATCAGAACTCAATGTCACTGGGAACGCCTTCATCTCCTCGAACGCTGTCGTCACTGGAAACACTGATGTACAATCAGAGCTCAATGTCACTGGGAACGCCTTTGTTTCCTCAAACCTGAACGCGCAGTCAGAACTCAATGTCACTGGGAACGCCTTCGTCTCCTCGAACCTGAACGCTCAGTCAGAACTCAATGTCACTGGGAATGCCTTTATGTCCTCAAACGTCGTAGTCACCGGAAACACTGATGTACAATCCGAGCTCAATGTCACTGGGAACACATTTGTATCCTCAAACCTGAACGCTCAGTCAGAACTCAATGTCACTGGGAATGCTTTTGTTTCCTCGAATGTTGTCGTCACTGGGAACACTGATGTACAATCAGAGCTCAACGTCACCGGGAACGCCTTCATCTCCTCGAACGTCGTAGTCACCGGAAACACAGATGTACAATCGGAACTCAATGTCACTGGTAATGCCTTCATCTCTTCGAACCTGAACGCCCAGTCGGAACTCAATGTCACTGGTAATGCCTTCATCTCTTCGAACGTGGTAGTCACCGGAAACGTGGATGTTCAGACAAATCTCAATGTCACCGGTAATGCGTACGCGACAGAGTACTATGGCGACGGTGGACTTCTCTCCAATGTCAATCTCCAAGTTGTTTCTGATCACGGAAATACAACCTCAAACACCATCCAATTTACAAATCCCACCACAGCCTTCACCACCGACCTCACTTCGAATGTCGAAGTCAAGTTGGACCAATTGGCAAACGTCGTCATCAATACGACAGATGTCTACGAGTCTCTTCGAGCCGACCACACACTCGTATATGACGGCGAAAACTGGTACAATGATTACCCAAAACACACATATGTGAAAATTTATAACGATTCAGGTGGACCACTCCCACAGGGTTCCGTCGTGTACATCAAAGGTACACATAACGCGAATCTTCTCGACGTTGACCTAGCCAAAGCAGATAGTTCAACTACGATGCCAGCGTTTGGTATTGTAGCCGAAACAATCGCTTATCAAGCTGAAGGTGTTGCTGTTACATATGGTAAAGCGCTGACTACATCGGTCACTTCTTTCATAGAAGGTGAAACTGTATATGTGAGTGCTACTACAGCAGGTGGTCTCTCAAATGTCAAACCTTACAATACCGCCCTCATCCAAAACGTTGGTGTCGTGACAAAAAGTGGGGGTGGACAGGGAGCTATTTTCGTGACCGGTATCGGCCGTGCGAACGATATTCCTAACGCTCCCATCGTCCTCGATGAGACAGATATCAACTATGTGTACGTCAACGACCAAAACAATGACCTCAAAAAGATTGAACCCTCCAATTTGTTGACTCAACTTCAAACCCTCCAACAAGTGACTGATACCTCCAATACGACGTCGAACATCGTCCGCTTTACGAATGCCACCACAGGTCTCGTGACAACTTCGAACATTGAAGTGGGCGATCGTATCTCCATAGGAAACTTGTCAGTGGATAAAATCCCCATCGTGGGTACCGGGAACTTTCTCGAAAATTCAGCCATCGGTCGCTCCAATGGAACCATCGTCATCTCTTCAGATCTCGAGGTTCTCGGAAACATCGTAGTAGATGGTAATTCGTATATAGTCGAGTCGAATTCCCTGGTCATCAATGACCGCATCATAGGTATCGCCAATAACAACGTGTCTCACGAACTCGATGTCGGTATCATCATGCAACACCCCGGCAAGAACATTGCTCTCATCCACCATGGTGAAACCCAAGGTGATTCTGATCCTCACGACCACACGTTCACGATCGGATACACACAAAATACGGTAACAGACAATCACGTCTTCGACGATTCCAACCTGATCACCGTCGAAATTTTGGGGAACCTCATCACACAAAACAACTTGACCGTCTCTGAAAACATCACAGTCGTTGGGACGACTTTGTTACAAGATAGTGTCGGTATCGCAAACACTGCACCTGTGCACGACCTCGACGTGGGTTCCAACCTCTATGTGGATGACCAGGGGTCCAACGTCCTCCATGTCACTGGTAACGTCTATGCCACCCGTTTTGTGGGTGATGGTGCTTTTTTGGAGAATATCGCTTCGAACCTTCACGAGATTACCACCAATGGAAATGTCACCACAAACACCTTGCAGTTTGATGGTTCCACCGCCCTTGTGACCACGGGAAAGGTTGGTGTCTCCAACACTGCACCTGTGCACGACCTCGACGTGGGTTCCAACCTCTATGTGGATGACACGGGGTCCAACGTCCTTTATGTCACCGGTAACGTCTATGCCACCCGCTTCATCGGTGATGGCGCCTTCTTGGAAAATATCGCATCGAACCTCCATGAGATTACAACCAATGGAAATGTCACCACAAACACCATACAGTTTGATGGTTCCACCGCCCTTGTGACCACGGGAAAGGTTGGTGTCTCCAACACTGCACCTGTACACGACCTAGACGTGGGTTCCAACCTCTATGTGGATGACCAGGGGTCCAATGTACTCCACGTCACTGGCAACGTCTACGCCACCCGTTTTGTGGGTGATGGTGCCTTCTTGGAAAATATCGCATCGAACCTCCATGAAATTACGACCAATGGAAATGTCACCACAAACACCATACAGTTTGATGGTTCCACCGCCCTTGTGACCACGGGAAAGGTTGGTGTCGCCAACACTGCACCCATACACGACCTTGATGTTGGTTCCAACCTCTATGTGGATGACCAGGGGTCCAACGTAGTGCATGTCACTGGCAACGTCTACGCCACCCGTTTTGTGGGTGATGGAGCCTTTTTGGAAAATATCGCTTCGAACCTCCACGAGATTACCACCAACGGTAATGTCACTACCAACACCGTGCAGTTTGATGGTTCCACCGCCCTCATCACCACAGGAAATGTGGGTATCGCGAATGCAGCACCTGGTCATGAATTGAGTGTCACAGGTAACGTGTACGTATCTTCAGAAGTAAACATTGTCGGTGGCCTCATCACCAACCTCGGTGGGGTCGCTAAGAAGACCTACAGCCATTCGAATGTGATCACTGCATCGACCATTCGTGATATCGATATCGTCTTCGATTCGGAACTCTTCTCGGCGAAGATTACCGCCCACCTCGTCGAACCCACGAGCAACATCAGTGTTCTCAACTTGGATGTCACGGGTGGTACGGGACGCGATATCGGGAAGGGGTTCCTCAGTATCGTCGGGGACCAGAACTCCAAGCATTGGGACTCGACCGTGACGACGACGGACACGACCGTCACCCTCGCACCCTCTGCGGGTCTTTTGAGTGATGGAAATGTTCATGTGTTTGTCGAGTACACCTCACCTCTAGGTGCGGGTGGTGTGGTGAGTATTGACGGAACCACGTTCGACTATTAATTTTATTTTATCACCTTCCTATAAGGTAGCATGTCTTCTAAGAACTTTTATGGTCTGACAGGAGACGTTACCGTCGACGGTGGTATTTTGAATGTTGGAAACGCACAACTGTATGCAAATACCGAGACGAGTAACGTCGGTATAGGTACCACGAATGCAGAGTTTAAACTCGACGTTCACGGTGATGCGAACGTCGAGAATTTGTACGCCACGTATTTACATGGTGACGGAAGTAACATTGAAAATATCGTCAGCAGCCAATGGGAAGGGTCACCAGGTGACCCCATTTATTACACGAGCAACGTGGGTATCGCGAACACCTCACCAGTCACGAAGACTTTGCAGGTTGGTTCCAACCTGTACGTGGAAGATGCGGGTTCCAATGTGATTCATGTGACCGGCAATGTGTATGCGGACTATTTCGTGGGTGACGGTAGTCAACTCACGGGTATCGCCGCGAGTCTCGACCAGATTGTCGACCAAGGGAACACAGTTTCGAATACTATCCAGTTGGTTTCGGGGCAGGATGCCACATCGAATGTGGGTCTGGTGACCCACGAGGGTGTCAGTATAAGTGTATCAAATGCGAATCCCACGGGGGAGTACCAGTTTGGAGTGGGCTCGAACCTTCTCGTCAACGTCTACAGCTCCAACGTCTTGACCGTGGGTGGGAACGTCTTCGCCCAAAAGATGACTTTGGGATCGGTGACAGTCACACCTGCCTATAATCTTCAGCAGATCACAGAGACTGGACCGACAACCAATCAGACCTTGGTACTCTCGAACGTGACCACTGGTCTCACGGCAGATGCCAATGTTGTTGTTAATGGGAATGTTACCGCAGGGTCTGTGATTACTTCTGGGAATGTTAACGCAGGGAATGTAGTTACTTCGTCGAACATCGAGGTCGGTGGTGATCTCTCGGTCACGGGGAATGTGTATATCGATGATATGCGGGTCGCAGAAGTTGCTTCAAACCTTGTGACCTATGACTCGACCACCGGGGAACTCATGGACTCTGGTGGTCTCTTCTCGAACAAATTGGCAGTCGTCTCGGAACAACCCCCCATTGCCCTAACCGGGGCGTCTACGGTAGTGACGAACCATGGGACGTACACCATCGAGGCTTCGAGTGGGACGGTCGTGAACCTTTTCGATAAGAACGATTCGACTAACTGGGAGACATCTTTGGATACTTATGTCAGTGCAACGGGTGTATACGATGGATCCGCCTCCCTCGCGGGACACGGGGGTGAATGGGTGAAGATTACCATGCCCTACAAGACCATTCTCCGCCACATCAAAATTGTATCCACAAACAGCTCCATCAAAGATATCGAACTCGTGGGTCTCAATGCAGATGGACTCACGTGGACACTACTGAAGAGTGTGACGGGTCTAAACGAAGAAACACCCACGATCATCGTGAATGCCACGTCTCATCATAAGACCTATGGTCTCATTGTACGGGCCACAAACGTGGGTAGCTCACAAGCAGAAATCGGTGACCT
>Ga0222719_10000866_pt1 | contig 30128 bp, 27 predicted proteins | sample C33_34DmetaG_FD_165039 | JGI IMG/M metagenome (GOLD analysis project Ga0222719, IMG submission 165039) | Estuarine water microbial communities from San Francisco Bay, California, United States - C33_34D | ecosystem: Environmental > Aquatic > Marine > Unclassified | place: USA: California... | reverse complement strand
CGTGTTCGTTGAAGAACGCGTAAAAATTCTTTTTTTGCTGTGCGCTCGCGTCAGCGTTCTCGCGCCAGTAGGCGAGGTTGCGTCGCATCTTTTGGATCTCGAAGTCCTTGAATATGTGTAGCCCGTTGTCCTCGCCGGAGTTCCGTTCCATGTAAACAATATTATCCTCATGTATGGCCTGATACGACTCCGGTAGCAGTGTGATCTGTTGCCATGCGGGTTGGCGTAGCAATGGCACGTCGAACCACACACGCTGATATGTCTTTGAATACTTCTTGCGTAGATCTAATACCTTTTCGAGCAGTCGGTCCATGCTGGTGATACTTAGGTTGTTGTATGTGCATATAAAAGTTATGGAATTGCGAACAGGAATGCGATCAAGGAACTCCTCCACATTGTCCATCATGTAGTTGAAGTCCAGTCCATGCCTTATGTACTCCGCACGTTCGCCGAAAGCATCCACGCTCACGAACTGCATCATGTGTTCCACCTTCTCCTCTATGCAGATGTTCGATGCCATGTTGAAGTACTTGGTCTTGAGCTTCTTGTCAGCGGGACACATGTTTGATGTCACGTTGAGGTGTAGATCCTGCTTGGGATGGTCCATGATGTACTGGAATACCCGGTAAGTATTGGGATCCATCATGGGTTCTCCCCCCGTCATGCGGAAGTGTTTGAGATTCTTGTACAGCGTGGGCCACCACTTCCAGAAAGCGGTCACATATGGATTATCCTCACGATTTGGTATGGGCTTCCTGCGACCCTGGAAGTGCTCTGGGGCGTTGTGTGGTGGTGTCGTGGGATACTCACCGTACCTGTCTATCTCCTGACCCCACGTGGTGGAGAACTGTGGCGAGCAGTAACTACACTTGAAATTACAAGCGTGGTTAAAGTTGACTTCCATGTACCTAGGTGTCCATGTCTCAGACAATGGATTCTTTACAATTTCTTCGAAGTCCAGCATGGCCCATGGTTCTCCCGAACGATAGTGCCTGTCGGACATCTCGCCCGCGTCTTCTAGTTTCCAGCAATAACTACATCCTTTTGGGCGTTCGCCTGACAGCATCTGTTCGCGTTGACGTTGTTTCTCAGCGGTGTTGTGTAGTGCCGCTGGATTATCAGCAAGTTTGGTCGCATCTATCTCGTGCAGTGGTGGATGGTAGCAACTGTTGGTCAGTCCCGTAGGCAGGTGCAGTGAGGTCTGGTTCCACTTGGCCAGGCACATGGTGGGAGATATCTCTTTCAGCTTCTCCTGAGCCTTCAGCGCGTCATTCTTGTAATCACTTGTACTCACGATCTTGCACTCCTCTGTTGACATGTAATGGCATCACGAAACGATAGAACCTGCTGTCCTCTTCATTGAAGTCTGCTATGGGCATGTCAAGTTGTTGTCTCAGGCTGTTGCCCCACATCTCCAACTCCCTGTCTATGTTCGCAGGCTGTACTGTAGAATGGAAGTAGTCCGCCATGCCGTTGAGATCACTGACGTTGAAATCGTAGTTGTCATGATCAACCACGGTGTAGAAACTGCCCATCCTGGCTCCCAGCATGGCGAACTTGCCGTTCTCAACATCAGCACCTATGGTGCACCATGTTGTGAGTATGCGTAGGTTAGTTGGCCAGATGTTTTTGAATTCGCGTGGAGATATCGGGACTCCTTTATTGGTGCACATCTTGACACCTTCCCTGAAACCTGCTATGAAGGCCTGCTGTGGTGTTGTGTTTATCATGGTCTCGGAGTAGCAGTTATGTAGATTCTCGTGTGGTATGCCCCAGCAGAAATCCATCTTGTTCTCTTCGCTGTCGGCGTTCTCGTGTGTCTTCATCGAGAGACAGGTCTCCTTGTCCCACCCTACCAGTCCACCGTTGCCGTACACCAGTCCATTTACGTTGTTCTTGGCCCTCCATCTGTGTACAGCCTTCCTGTTGGTCCTTGTCCAGTCCAAGGTCTGAAGCAGGAATGATTCATCGATGATGTTGTCACCGTCCACACTGATGAAGAAATCTGTCTCCGCCAGTTCCGCCGCGGCTTTGTGTGCTGAATCAAATCCCACCACGCCGTCCACACGCTTGGCCCATGGCACCTTGTTTTTAAGGTCAGCCCAGTTCTCCTCCTTGTTGGGCTCCTTGAAAGAGATGTACACGAAGTCCAGATCGCTTACTCTGACTCTATCAGCCATGTTTCTCCATTCTCAATTATTCCGTTAGGCCAATGTATGTCATTGTCCTCGAAACTATAGCCTTTGTCCGCCTTTACAAGGACACTGAATTGTGTTTTTGGTTTTGGAGGTGGTTTCAGTTCGAACTTCGTTGATGACACCCAGTGGTAAGATTGCTCACCCTTGCTTAAAATTTCCTTCTTCTGCTCCAGGCTGACTGTAACCTCCCTTCCCTCTATGCAGACCGTGTGCTGTTTCTCGACCCTCTGTGGTCCGGATCGCAGAGCCTTAAGAATTTCTGACATACATCTCCTTGTCGTGATAATGCCATGGCCTGTTGATCCTTCTCTCACCGAGATAGATCGCATCGCCGTTCTGGTTGGGATAGAGGTAGTTGTTGTGATCTCCCACCCTGTCTAGACGGTTGACGGCGGGTTTGTGGTGTAGGAACTTGAACCACTCGTAGTCGATCAGGTGCGTGTTGGTGGGATCCATCAGCCTGTAGGCCAGTGCGAACACCACGTCGGTGCTGGGGTATTCGTCGTGACAGTTTATCAGCATGGTTGTCTTTACCTCTTGCCAGTTCGTTGTTATGTGCCTGGCCGTGTCAAAGAACTTTTGTGCGGTCTTGCTCTTCCTGAAGTACATCAGTCCATTGTATATGTTTGGTAGACAATTCCTCACGAACAACGTCCTGTAGGGAGTGTGTTTTACTATTTCATCCTTGTAGTTCCTACAATCAACGCTGAACACCATGTCGTGTTGCCACAGGTGATACCACCACCAATCGGTGTTGAGTGTCCATAGCATGTCGGCCTCTAACTTTATCGTGTGCGTGAACGGTGTCATGTGGAAGGCCTTGTGCTCGTTGGCCCACTTGATCTCATGGTCCACGCTGTCGTCCTGGTTCATGACTTTGACCACGTCCACCGCGGGGTGTTCGAACCTGCTGTTCTCGTCCGTGATCACGCACACAGAATTCTCTTTGTTACAACGCTTGATGCTCTGTGCGAGTTTTATGCTCAACCCAACGTAATCTGTCTTGCTGTTGTTCTGTGCGAACCATAGGAAACCCCTAGACATTGGCCAACTCCTTGTTCAGCACATGCACGTCCTGGTGTTCCGTGTAATTGATCTGATCGTCGTACTGCCATGCAATGCCGGTGTCAGTCATTTTGATCACCCTGCACCCGGGTGGCAGAGTGGCTATGCTCAGGGGCATGGTATCGTACGTGGCGAATCCATTGGCCTGTTGTAGTGCTATCGCGAAAGCGTAATCATTCCTGAAGTTGTTGGCGCGTATCCTGTACATCTCGTTGAAGTAGTGGTAGTATTGCTTGACATACTTCACCATGTCAAAAATACGTCTGGCTTTAGTGCCTTTCTTGAAGATCAGTATCGTGGCCCAGACCATGTCTATCATGCTCCACTTCCTCATGTCGAAACTGCCAACGTAGGTGAGGTCATGTGCGTCCTTGGAAACAAGGAAGTCATAATCGGTGTCCAGGAACTGCCTGAGGTTGTCTGTGAATGGGAAATAGTCTATGTCCATCACCAGCGTGACATCATAGGGCGACAGTTCATATGCCATGTGCCTGTCCACGTTGCGCCATTCAGCTCCGTTCTTTGTGTTGCCCAACTCGGGTTCGATGAATTTGTAGTTGATGAATCCCAAGGGTTTCAGTTGTTTGTAAGTTTCGAAGTTGGTTACAACCGTGATTTCCAATTGTAAGTTCTGTTTGATGAGCGAGACACAACGCTCCAGTATCTTGTGATACCGAACTTCTGCCGTGTCAAAACAAAAAAGTAATACGCCCTTGGTCATTAGTCACCCCTTTTTTCAAATGTCTTTGACATCTGATGATACGAACTAATGGCCTCCTGGTTTCGTTCTATCAATGTCTGTAGGAACCCTGCGGGATCCGTGATCTCCACGGGATTTTGATTTGTGTCTAAAACAAAAAACTTGTCTGCGGTTTCCTTCAGTGTCCTGACCAGACAGATTGTTTCGGCATCCGCACGGAAGATGTGTTCTTTGTATACTACGACCTGTCGAGAGTGTGCCTTCTCCAGTGCGTTGCGTTTGGCTATCGCAGTGTCGTAGGAAAGATCAGATTGTCGTTTGAGTTCTCGAATATCCATACCACAATTATACAATAATTATGGTTGGATTTCAACCTGGTAAAATTATTATGCTGTAGTGTTAGACACCGTCGCAGTCGAGCTTGGTGCGTGCCCTGTCGCCAGACCCTCGTCAGTGTTGGGATCCAGTGTGTACAGCGTGGTCACCATCTGAGGAGTGTTTTTGATGTCGGCCGGTACTCCCGAGGTGTTGGGTGACGTGTACTGTGAGTCATCCGCTGGGTCAGTGGCTATCATCTTGATGGTTATGACTGTGGCTGATCCAACCGCCGCGTCCAACTTGGCCTGTATCTCTACCGTGTTTGACGTGTAGTTACTGTTGTCTGATGTGAGTTTGATCAGTGTGGCATATGAAGTTGTAAGATCATGGAAACCGTTCGCGAGACCGTCTGTGGTCAGTGTCTCACCTGATCCCGATCTCAATGTGCTCTGTGCCGCGATGTCGATGTTGCCCAGTGCCGTACCAAGGTCTATGAACGCTTGGTCTTTTGGATTGGTTGAAGCCTGTGTGGTGCCCACTGTGATCCTGACCTTGCCGCCTGCGTTGAAGAAGTGTCTCATGGTGTCCGCGTTTGCGAATGTTACAGAAACTTCCTGCGTGGCCGACGTGGTCCAACCCTCTGATGCTGTTGTCACGGTCTGTAGTGCTGATGAAGTCGTCAGTGCTGTGGCGCTCACACAACCACCCGCGACTGAAGCCGCCAGTGTGGCTAGATCCGCTTCCACGGCCGCCTTGATGGCGATGGTGTCTCCCGCTGAGACCTGTGATCTCGTGGTCAGTGTGTCGTTGGTGTGGTTACCGATGTTATCCATTCCTGTGAATAATGTGTTCCAGTGTGAAGCAAGGATGGTGTCACCTGCTCCTATCGTGTCTATGTGCGTCTGACCAAGACCATATGCTCCTGATCCTGTGCCCGCGAAATGGTTGTATCCGATTGGTGAACTTGAACTGTTCACAAACGTGTTGTATTCGTCGTCTAAAATTTTTTCCCCTGCTACATATCCCATAAAATTATTTCACTCCTATTACACACTCTGTCAGTGCTGTTTCTTCGTTATATTTATGCTTAATCAACCTGCCCAGGGTGTTAAAAGCGGTACATTCGTCAATGTTGGCCACTCTGGCCTCACCATTTCCAGCTGAAACCACACGGTCTCCCGCTTGTCCTGTGCCTCTAATCTTGACGAAAACACGCCCTTTTAAGGCTATCATCGGGTGTGTTTCATTATTGCCGGCCTGTGCGTTCATTAAAAAAGCCGGAGATTCTGACACGACACCAAACACAGCGTCGTCTAGTTCTTTTGTACACTTGGTTATCTCTGCATGTCCGCCCAAAATCACCACATCTCCTACCGTCAGTTCACAGTCCGTTTCATATCTCTCAGCCAAGTCAGCGTACTGCGCCGATGTTGATACCGCATGTACCACATTGGCCCTGATGTCCACTAATGTGGGCGCACCCAGTTCAGTGTCCGTGTTGCCAGACTTGAATGCGGTCCAGGCACCACCCGCGTTGCCGTATATGGTTGTGCCATCATCTGCGAATGTCTCGTCCCAAACCCAGAACAGATCCTGTTCCGTAGCACTGGAAGTCTCACCCCTGTTTACCTTCAGTCCCGAGTAGTTGGGCATTCCAGCCGCGCTTGAAATGTTCCTGTTAAGTTCTATTATGTTGTCCTCGACCGTCAACGTGGAAGTGTTGCTGGTGACAGTGTCGCCGTCTATGGTCAGGTTTCCTGTGATCCTGATGTCACCGGTAGATCCGGTCATGGTCATCACGGTCTTTGTGACTCCACCATCGTTAACCTTGAAACTGATGTCACCATCCTCCGTCACGTTGGCTATAGAGAAGTTGTCGCCTGACATGGTCATCTCCACGTCATTGCTGGCACCTATCCTCAATCCGTTGTCATTCTGTATCTCTAGATGTCCGGTTGTGGAATCATTCTGATCTGATCTCAGGAAGTTGGACACCGCTACACCACCCAGTGCATCCGAGTCTGTTGCTGTTCCCCTGAACTTGGCGTTGGAGACTGTGGTTGAAAGTTGTATTCCTTGTGCCACCGTGGCAAAACCGGCCGCTATCAAGGCCGCACCATTTTCCTCACTTGAACTAGGTGTGAAAGCAAGGTTTGATATTACACCCACTACCGTGTCTTGGGTGACGAGTTTCAATATAGATCTGAAGACACCACCGTTGTCCTGCACTGTCTCAGTCACAACCTGTGTGACCCCTGATCCAGCAATAGATGTTGGTCCAATCAAGGTCCACGATGAACCTGTGTAGACATACAACTGATTGTTATTCGTGTCGAACCAGAGATCACCCTGTACCGCGTTGGCGGGAGATGTGGCGGAGTTGGTTGTGGAACCCACTGGTTTCCATTTCGCTCCAGTGTAGACATTGATCTGTTTGTTGGTCTGGTCGAACCACAACTGTCCCTGTATCTTGTTCACAGGTGCTGTGGTGTTGTTGAAATTCTCAAGTATTTTAACGAAGTTCTCGTTAAGTTTCTCACCGAAGCCAGCGTAGCCCTTACCAAATAAAGTGAGGTCCGTGGTGGCGGTGTCGATGGTGCCATCTGGCAAAGTCACCAATAGAGTACCGAATGTGTTGTTAATTTTATACGCCATGTACGGATATTTATGCTGGAATCAAAGGCTTTGTGTACCTGCTAAACGGAGTGTAATACCCCTCTAATCTGTTGTTGTAATGAGGGTCTCTCTTCATCAGGTGCAGTGTCAACCCTATCTTGTACTCACAGCCGTGCTTACGATAGTCAGCGGGTGCGTGGAGCACACTAGCGTCATGTATGATCGCGCACTTGGGTCTCCATGGCAGTATCTTCTCGATGCTCAACCCCTCGTAGATGCTCATGGGTATGTGTGCGGGCATGATGTCCTTGAGTATCTGTTGATCACGAGCGTTGTGTTCCAGGTTCACCACACCATAATCCTTGTAGCTCTGGTGACGTATCACATTGGCGTAGTTAGCGAAACTGCCTATCTGCCTGCCCCTCATGAAGTGTGTGGCCCTGCCACGATAACGCTGGTTGAATGTCACGTACTCTGAGGTATCGATCTTGTCCAACTCTATTGGTATTATGATGTCCTTGTAGGGACGGTATCCTGTGATGTGTGTCACGGCATCTGTGTGTAATCCATAGGGCTTTACAGACTTGAAGAACTGATCTCCCACGCTGATGGGATCGTCCTGTGCGATGTCACTGTAAAACACCACATCGTCACCGAAGTGCTCATAGATCTTTGGCCGCACTATGTCTGATATTTCAGATATCAGCATGGGATAAGTGATGTGTAGCACGTGATCGTTGATAGTATAACCTATTGTGTCAAAATTATTACTAAAGAACGATGCCAATGTTTCACATTCGTGATCAGTGATGAAATCGTCCACCACGTATGATTCTTCATTTTGATCTTGGAACAAAGTCGTGTTTGGATCATGGATTACATCCATTAACTTTAATTCTTCCTGTGTGAATGGTCTATCTGTTTTGTATTTCATTCGGTATTCTCTCTATGATCTCTTGCCATGGATGTCTTATGCAGAACTTCAGCATCAGCCTATCGTAGTTTACCGGTTCCACCCAATGTTTCAGTTTGCCATTTTCCAACAAAACACACTCGTAAGGAACCTGCTGGTCCTCCACGACCATCACTGGTTGCGTGTCGAACAGGTTTATTTGTATGCTGGTCATGTCGTCCTCGTCCACGTGCGGAGGCACATTGTTGTTGGCAAACAAATAAGCAAAACGGGGATAGGTGTTCATGCCCCATATTCCAAGATCCTGCTCCACTTCCTTTGTGAGGTGCCTTATGTCCGATCCGTCTTTCAAATACACCTTCCACCATGATAATTTTGGCTCAAACTTCTTCCACTGATACCACTCACCTAGTTGATGAATGTCGTAAAATATTTTCCTGTATTTCTCTTTGTCTATTCTGTAATTAAGATGGATCAAATTCATAGGCATAAGCTCCTTTAAAAAATTTTAAACACTTGTAAAATTCGATGCAGTCCTCTATGTCGTCCTCGAACGATATATTCAAATTTATTCTTTTGTTACTGTTGTTATATACCGCGTGTCTGACCTGTGTGTTTAGGAACATAGGTTTTGAAATTTCCGCATGCTCAAAACTACAAGGGGCGTAGTCCTCGCTCAGAGGATATATCAAAGCAGTGTTACGTTTGCCGCCATCGGTATGCCATTCCTGCACGGCATTGGGACGTATCATTAAAAGGTAACAGTTCCTGCCATGGAATGTCATGTTTAGATCATAGAAGTTCAGCACAGTTGGTTTGCCGGTTCTCGTGGATTTATGCGTGTTCCAATCCTCATCTTTGAGACTCATTCCTATTCTGAGCAATCTGTACTTGACTTTGGGATCTAGGAACTCAGGTAACTCGTAATGGCTTAGATTGCTAGGCATCACTGTTCTCTCTTTCTGTCATTTTCTTGTATGACCTTTCAATTATCTGCGCGGGCACTTTTCCGCTGTAAATGATGTGTAACCGCTGTTCACTGCTATTGTTCTCCACCCAGTGTTTATCATAGAGATTCATCATGTTGACCGGATTCGAATCAAAATCAATGATGCCTGCTCTCTCATTATGGAAATGGCATCCACCGGGATTGGTTATGGCGATGTTGGCTCCATGTAGATTACTGTACCGGCTGTCTCTGTGCACCGCAATCTTCCCGCCCGGCTCTAAAAGGCTGAAATAGATCCTGCCAACGAAGTTGTCTTCTCCAAAGGTGTCCTTGAACCACTGGACAGTGATGGGACACTCATTAGCCACGTCCTTCCAGACGTGTCTGTCTTTGCTGACGAATCCGTTTTCATCTGAACTGACCGAAGTTTCAACTGACAGCGGAGCATAAAGTTCGAGGCTATTCCACCCCACAAATCTAGGATCGATTGATCCATCTGTTTTGCGGTGAGGTGATGCTCGATGCTTGACCACCTCCCACTCTTTGAAGATCTGTTCCTTTGGAACTCCTATGTCAAGGGGCAAGTGGCTGATCCCACTTTTAAAGATTATCCACTCAGCATCCATATTTAGATCACCAGGCATCTTTGTAATCCTCTGATACTATTTGTCGGGAACTTGGTATCATGCCATTTGGCATTGAATCTCGCGGCCAGCCAATCGTCGTCATAGAACGACCATAACCACTTATCCGTCTTGAGGTAGAACACATCATGGCTTTCTATGTCCTCCCACATGTTAGATTCAAGGTTCTTCCATGTGCATATGGCATCGTAGGCGGGGCGGAATCTATTGGAATAATATGTCAGCAGTACCTGATCACATTGTTTCTTCAACACATCTATTATGTCTCGAGTTTCCTCGAAAGTGAAATGCGTGAACACCGAAAAGGCAACACACACGTCGTAATGATTTTTTATCGCTGGCACCCGTTCCTGTCCATGTGGATTGTACATGTGATTGTATCCGTCATAGTGTTCGAACTTGTACTGTGGTAATCGGAATTTGTTTTTGTTTATGACCCCTAGGTCTATGTCCATTCCTGTATAATTGCCATGTGGTTCGAAACTGACAAAGTTTGCTTCGCCGCACCCAAAATCCAACACGCTCTTGCCTTCGAACTGAATGAATTGCTCAAAATATTTCCTTATCTGGCCCCTACCCCAGTACCTGCCATACAGGTCTGTATCGCCGTTAGACATATAAAGATAGTTTGCCTGTAGTCCGGGTTTAGTCATCGGTCTCCTTTATGGCAACACCACCCAAGAACATATGATCCATCCAAAACGGTTGTATCAAGTTAAATCCCGCATCACTCAACATCTGATCAATTTCCTTCCATGAGTTGGGTTTCAACATGCTACGCAATTTCTTTTCCTTTTCCAATATCTCGTCGGAAGTAAAATGTTTGGATTTGTAATCATAGTAGTTGAACGTGAGCATTTCCTGGAATCTCGCATCACTGCACACGATTTTTTCTGCGAAAATGAAGCATCCTCCCTTGTTCAATCCTTTGTATATCTTTTCAATCATCGATGCCCTGTCCTTGACTGGCAGGAACTGAAGTGTGAAAAGTGATGTGATCAATGAACAGTTTGTGAATTTGTAGTCACGTATGTCGCCCTTTATGAAGGACAACCTAGTGTTTGGATGTTTTTTGGAAACTAATTCCTTTGTATTGTCTAGCAACTTTACAAAATTTTCCTCTAACTCGACGCCAACATACTCACAGTCAATGACATTCTTAGCAACAATCTCATGAAGTAATTTGCCAGTGGAACAACCTATGTCAACAACTGTGGTATCCTGCTCAACGAAATACTGCGATAGATTGACAACGTCCTGTAATAAATTATCGTAACCACGTATGGATTTCTTTATGTGTTCGTCGAAATTTTCCGCTTCCCCGTGTCCAAATGTGAACTGATGGTTCATGCTGTTTCGCCTCCGAGATGACTGACCAAATCGTTGTATTCCCATGAATGCACCTGATTACAATGTCCGTACTTCTGCATCAAAACAGTTCTACACTTTAGGTCCAAGTGCATTATATTTTCAAAACCCGTTTGCTTACGCTCCTGCACAATATCAGGAAATCCTTCTTCGTATATCTTTTTCTTGCTCAGTTCCACGTCTATCTCTCCCCATTCGCCACATTCTGCTAGGTGCTTTGTCCATGGGTGATGTAAAAATGACAATAGGATTTCTGGTGTGTATATAAAGAATCCAGGCACTGCTGGTTTTTGTTTCAACATTGGATAACGAAAGATCGACATGTGTCTTTCGTTCCTTTTGACATACCAAGGCACTTTTGGATACTCTTTTATTTTGTTTTCGATCACTGTCATAGTCTTTAGATCCCACTTCCAATATTTTGAAAAATCTCTGTGTACCACGTTTGTGTTGTAACCCAATACAGGCACTCCCTCAACTTGATCATATAACCATAAAAATAAAAGCATCTGTGGTGTGGGACAACTTGACAAGTCTGCATATTCAAATGCTTCAGATTCCAAAAACTCTTCAATATCTAGTTTATGTACGATTGGTTTTATTCCGTTTGCATCACAGAACTTGTACGCACATCCAACATCCTGCAGGTTGAGATTATCTGCAAATTCTACGACGTTTACATTGACCGGTATGTCTTGTTCTATGAAACTCCTCAACATGACCTCACTGTCTGAACCTCCACTGTACAGCACATCAACAGGCAACGACAGAGCATCTACCCTGTCTTTTATCAGTTTGGCAACCCTAAAACATTCTTCCTTGAATGTTCCAACATTCCTTGATACTGTTCCGTATCCTGCCCAAAACTTGTCATTCTCATTTTGCCTAGTGTTGTATTCTAAACCGTTGTACCCAAATTTGAAGTGGTTATTTTCTGTGTATTCGAACATCACGTTAACTCCTCGAATCCGATGTCATGGATCCCCATGTGGAACACTATCCTTTCTTTTGATGGAGGCCTTACTCCGTGTGGTTTCTTCGTGTTCAATACCACCATGGAATGATAAAGTATGCTGTCGCTGTTGGTGCCGTCGTTAAAGTACAGCTCTCCTGTGTTTTCCGTTATGGGAATCACAAACGAACACTTGCTCTTTTTATCAACGTGTACCGGCAACTCTCCACCAGCCAGTACCCTGAAGAAATTACATCTGAATTCCCTCGGTCTGATCCCAAACTCGTTCCATATGTTTTTTATGAATCTCAACAACTTGCGGTCGAAGTCGTGTATCTCTTGTACATAGAACTTGTTCATTTCCTTTCCGCCCGTGGCCTCATTAACATATTCGGAGTACAACTGGTTGCTGTCTTCCCACTTGCCGTTGAAATAACCGTCCCAGAAATCTGTAGGAACCTTGTAATCAGTCTCTATGAACAAGTTTTTATGCCAGTTCTTTTGTATATGCCTTGTCATAATCAAATGCTATCCTGTGGAGCAATCGGTTTTTCATCCCGTCAAAACTCCATCTTTTGTGTATGCTCAACCATTGCTCGGATATGACAAGATCATTGTCCTGCCACGCATGATGGTAGATGTACTTTTCCTGTGTACAGTGTTCCTTGAGTAGTTTGTGTAACTCCTTCCATTCCTCTCTTGTTGCTCCTTCCACTATATCGTACACTTGCTGGAACGGAAAGTAAAGTCCTTTTTTACCCTCTTTGTTCGTATGAACAAGACTGATAGGGTTTTCATAATTTATTTTTTCCTTTGCCACTGCCATGTTGCTGAACGAACCCACTTTATACCCAGAAGCATATTTTATAGTTTCCAGTTTTCTTTTCATTTCTATTGACAGGTCGTTGTATGCCATCTCCTGGTTTATCCAACTTGTACGTGATCCTGCACTGCCCTTAACGGCGTACAGCCAGACGAATGGGTATCTCTTCACGGCATTGGCATGATGTGTGTGCCAATCCAGTTCCTCGTCATGACCGAACAGTCCCTTGTCACCTTTAGCATTCAACTCTCCGGTGACTCTGATCACGCCTGGTTCGATCAGTATCCGTTCTTTCTCCGCGTCGTCCTTCCCATGATCCAGTTTTACTGTGCCAATGCTCGAAGCGATTCTCATCTGGTCCTGTATCGTTAGAGTTTGATCTCTGAATATCACCACAAAATGCCTGTTACACAGTTTGGCTACTTCATGCAGTTGTGTTGCAGAAAGGCTGTTGATGTCCTCGTGTATTGTTAGTGTCCAACCGTTACCGTCTATTGATGATTTCATCCAAATCCTGTTGTCCTTGTAGTGATATAATTATGTGTGACCTGGTTGTTGAACCTTTGTTCCATGCCGAATGCCTCATTCCTTGATTCAAGAACCAGCAGGATCCAGGTTCCATTTTTTGATAGACTTTTTCACCAGACTTGTCCACACAGTAGAAACCACATTTATCATTCGTAGTGATGGGTATATGGAAACGCACAGAGTAATCGGTGTTGTAGTCTATGTGTTCGGCCACGTATGCTCCGGGATCCATAATCGCTATCCTGGCCCTCGTGGTCTCCGCCTTGAATGATGTGATCACTTCCTCGAGGTAAGTGCCTTTGACCCAATCCTTGATCTTGTTGTAGTGTCTCTCGTCCAGCCTGCTCTTGGGTATCTTCTTGTCATACACCCTCGTCTCTTCGTCTGGATTGTATTGCGTCAGTGCTATCTGTTTGTATGGTGATCCATTGACCTCATACTTGCCATTCTCATCTTTCTGTATGTAATTTTCAAAGGGTTTCACATAGTTCCTGTAGTCCCAAGCCATCCTCTTGTTGCCTAGACCTTTACGTAATTCAGATTCCTCCACATCATTGTCCTGTAGGAACTTGTAGGCGTCCTCTATGGAATCAAACTTCAGACCAAACGCCTTTTGTAGTTTGGGGGACTTTCCTCCCACTTTCACTCCATAGCCATACTTGGTCTTAAGATCATCCTCTGCGACTGGCATGTCCTGTACCACCTTGATCATTTTATCCACGTCAAAAGTTTGATCTAGTTTCAAGAAAGGTGGCAGTTCGTATCTAGTCTTTAATTTCATAAGTCCCCTTGTATTGCCAACACGATTCATGTTTGGGATCACACACTGCTACTTTAGTTTCGTGCATTTTCCATTCCGTGTCAGTCTTTTCGCCCAACTCTATAAAGAGTCTCTTCATAAATCCTGGGTTTCTACATCTACTGATAAACACTTTATTGTAGCCTGCTTCCTTGGCAAATGTCAACTGGTGTTTTACCGTGGCTACCAGGTGTGGTCTGGCGATCAATCTCCCATTCATCCTAAGTTTTGGATGCTCCCAGTATCTATTTAGAATACGTGCTTCTCCTTCGTCATAATACTCAGGACGGTGCCATACAGAACTAAAACCAAGCACTTCTTTTTCCTTCAGTAGCACAGTGACACAGTCAAAAGCAAACCAATCTATGTTCTCGTAGTTGCTGGCTATCTCCTCCGAACCAAAATCTATGACTCTCAACTGCTTGAGAATATCTGTACGATCCTCTGGAGCAAAAGTCAGCACATCACACTCGCTGTTCTTGTTGGCGAAATTTTTATCTCCAGGCGTGAACATCGTTCCAGAATTCCTTTTTCTTTTTACCATGCACTAGAAGATGCACACGTTCTTGATCTGAATTGTTCTCCACATAGTGCTCGTAGTGTATGTTTAACACCAACGGCATGCCTGGCCTGTAGTCCACTTGCTTGTTGTTGAGCACGAACCTGTTGCCCTCCGGATAACTGAGACAGATGTTCAAGGGTTCCAACCAATTGCGATCCGGCACATCCACGTGTCGGGTGATGTAGCCCTTTGGTTTTATCACCAGGAACCTTATGTCATCTATCCTAGCGTATGGGAGATTCTTGACCCATTCTATGGTTCTCGGACACTGCTCGCCAACATCGGTTATGCTGGGTCTCTGCTTACGCCTGTCATACTCCCAGTGACTGTTAGTCTTGTCGGAATCAAATCCGTACAAGGTGACCGCAAACCAGTCCTTGTGTCCATCTTCCGGCCTGTGTGTCACGAGCCTGTCCTTGATTCGCTCATATTCTGTGAGCAACTGTTTCACTGGTACATCAAAGTTCATCTCCACATATTCCACACTGCTGTCTCTGTTAAACTCCATGGTGCTCCTTGTGATTGCCCTCGAACGGTGCTATGAGGTTTATGAAGAAATTGTTTTTTGGTCCATTGGCGTCGTGTCCGAAAAGGTTCAACACCCCAAACCCCAGATACGAAATCACCATGAGCATGGTGTTTACGATCAATGCGTCAATGCCAAACATCAGGAACGTGATTCCCCAATGGTACAATAATATGTACTTGCCATACCTGTGGAAGAACATCACCCTGGGATTTCTCATTAGATCCTTCATGTACTTCCTGGGTATGTTGTTCACACGCCAAAGGCTGAAAAGTATCACGTACCAGGGATGGTTCTTTGGACTGTGCGGATCCTGGTCAGTGTCCGCGTGTGTGTGATGCATCCTGTGTACCGCTGACCATGTCAGCGCACTCCTCCCACCGCAAAGCAGGCCAAAGTACAGCATGATGGTCTCCATCACAGCGCTGGTGTTGTACTGTCTGTGAGCAAAATATCTATGATACCCCCACGTGATGCCTATCGCGGCCGCTATCCAGTAAATGATGTATCCATAAATCAGTATCATACGAAACTTTTATAGTCCTCCCAGTCGTGTGGTTTGTTCGTTGCATGGGTGAAGTGAACCATCTTGATGTCTGGATGGAACTCACCACCCAAGTAAACATAGTCATTGCCAGAAACCTTGTGGTATAACTGACTGGTCTTGACCTTCCATTTATTTAAATCAAAATTTTTCACCCCGATGTCCTCTTTGGCACACCACCTACACACCCAACTGTCTGGCACGGTGACCAGTTCCAATTCCTCATTGACGTTGTCCTCAACGAAGTACTGCTCACCGTTGACAGGACCTCGCGCGATGCCCCTCTTGATGTAATAGCTCTGCCAGAAGTCTGGGTCTGACATGAACTTGTCATAGATGTACCTGCAGTCCTTGGGATAGTACTTGAAGAATCCGCCATTTATCTTGTAACGCTTCTTTTCGGTGTCCCTCCACCATCCCGGTATGGACACGAACTGTCCTTTCTTGATGGGATACTCGAACAGTTCCTTGTAGTCGTTGACTAACAACACATCTATGTCCATTACACAGATCGGGTCATCGAGATCTAAGCCCATTCCGTACATCTTGTTCCATTGTAATAATACACCTTCCCCGATCGGTTTGCGCACCCACACGAATTCATACTCGGGCAACTTCTCCTCGAGATATTTCTCGTACTCTGGACCGTACCTGTCACCTATGCGCACTGCAATTATCTTCATCGCCATTTTATGACCTCATCTAATGTAGGTTTCGCCACCCAGCTCTTGTGATTGAATCTGTCATAGTCGCCGTAGCCCATGCCCATGACAAACGCCAGGCCAGATTTCAGTGTGATATCATTGTGTATCGCGGGCTCATAGAAATAACATTTACAGAAAGAGACATCCAACCCCTGTTCGACAGCCAACATCGTGGTGACCATTGAATTCATTCCCGCCTGCTGATTGAATTGATCCTTGTGGATTTTTTCAACCTTGTCGAAAGTCTGTTGTAGTTTTCCGCTTTCCCAGTACTTGCCTCGCTTCTGGGATTCTCTCATCTTCTGTGTGGCCGGATAGTACGCCAGGAGATAAGGAGCCGTGACCTGGTTGTTGAAGTGCCAACTGTCGTCCTTGATGTACTGCTTGGTCTTGTCTCCGTAATGGTAGGCCAACCAGTCGTCATATCTCGTTTCCAACTCCCTGGCCATCTCAGGCGTCATGTTGCTCCAGCGATTGTGATCATTCTTGTGTTTTCCACACACTGTACTCATGGCCAGTTTCTTCTTCTGCGCAGAGTGTTCAGGACCATACACGTCTATCTCGTAGTGCCAAAAATTGTTCTTGTGTGGTGTCAGCTCTTTTGCTTTTTCCAGGATTTGCTGTATCAGGGCAGGATCGGGTATCCTGTCCTGTTTGAAGAACGAGATGTTCCTTCTCTTTTTTAACAGATCTTCTATCATATCTTCGTCCCTATTATCATGAATCTTTTGTATTTGCCAAAATCTTTCTCGTAGAACTTGATGTTCCTCACTTTCGACACATACTGATTCGCGAAATCCTCCACTGTGTCCACACAATTGATGTGTTGTGTTATTTCCCTGTAGTTGTTGCTCTGCAACACAACCAATGTGTGCTCCTCTAATTTACTTATAGTGTCGTAGATCGTGGGCTGATCAAGGTGTTCACATGACGTGCATATCACGATAGGATAATCTAGATTTTTGATGTCCTTTATGTCCTGTTCTATGTACTTGACATATGAAAGTTTACCTTTCTTGAGATTTTCCGTGTGTGTCTGGTGCCAGATGGTCTTTGCCACGGCCTTTGCTTGTGGGTCGTAATCAATGCAGTCGATGTTGTTGATCTTTTTCAGTTTGAAGTTCTCTATGAGCCTGTAGGCAAGTAGTCCATACCAACTTGCCAACAAACAGATGTCAATTTTTTTGTCTAGTGTCTTGTATCTGTAGTGATGGGGGTATTCGTTCAACTTCTCAACCAGCCAGTCCTTACTGTCGAACTGATTTTTGCTCAGACTATCTAGTGCGTCCATTATCCTGTCAGGACATTTATCCAACAGTCTTTTGAAAGTTCCAAGTGTGTCTCTATCAAACATATTTTTGATTGTGCAACAGTATTGTATTGTGTTTCACACCCTCCTGCCAACTGGATATCTGATCTCCCATGAAGTAATTGTATTTCACACCCTCGTTGTAGATGTATCTGTCTATGCCAGAGTACAATCTCACGTATAGATCCCTGTGTTTCATGAACTTTTCAAACACGTGCCGTTGGTCACTCCATCGCATCACGGATGAATTCACCAGCGTGTTCTGTGTCACACGGAACTTCAAGGGCGTCTTTAATGATTCCTGTTTCCACGCACTGCTGTTGACCAAGGTCAACCCTTCGAAATCACTCGCTAGGAAATCAATGTTATCATTTATGGCTATGTCTAAATCAAAGAACAAGCACTGTCCCGTAAACTGTAGTAGGGATAACTTATGGAATACACCACGCAGTTCCGGATGTGTGACCGGTTTATCATATTCTTTCTCGGGTCTGTCAGTGAGGCAAGTAAACCTGTGTTCTAATGTGAGATGTTCTGCAACAGAGTCTTTTAACTTTTCATCAAAGTCTCTAGTGTATTTCGTTCCAACGTTAACACAGTATACATCAATCATCAAAGTTGTTGTAGGCCACCAACAATTCGAGCGGTGTCTTTGCTGATCTCAACTGTGATTTCTTCTCCTTGTCGGTCGAGCCTTTCACTTTTTCTGTTTCAAATATTTCCACCTTGGTGGTGAACAACATTTCCTTACACTGTGCGTCGTTTGGATCAAAGTTCAGTATGCACTTGACGAAGTCCTCCACAGACACACGTTGTTTGATATCTGTTTTTGACTTTATGCCAGCGTCCACTATGTCGCTCAACTGCTGTGCGTATCTCCTGTTCCGGGCGATCGTGGCCTCCGCTATCTTGTCCGTGCTGTATTCAGACACGAGGTCCTTGAAGTCTTGGTTGTTGTAATCCACAGGCAGATAATGATTTATCGCCCGCTTGCCGTCCTCATAGATCACCTCAACTGTGTTGTTTTCTGAATTTGCGAAATACGCCTCTATTATTTTTCCACTGAATATTGCCATTTTCAATCCTTTGTTGCTGTGTTATTGTAGCAGAACAACATCAAAAAGTCAATTATGATTTCAGTATCTTGAATGTGTATGTGTTGACAGTTGTTGGTGTTCCGTCTGGGAATTCCTGTGCCCGGTAGTCGTTGGCATCCACGAATCTGGTCTGGTAATTTCCACTTCCGCCCGTGAGTTGTGTGTTCACTATGGCTGTTCCCCTGGCCGTGCCCAGGCTTCCGTCTATGTTATAGGATATCTGGTATCCTGTTGACGAATTTACCACTTGATCTTTGATGTATTCCTGTAGCAGTGCACCAATCTCCGCGCCCGAATACTGTTTGAGATTGTTAGACGCATCTATGTACACGGGAGGATTGTACGAAGGTACCTCGCCATCGATGATGTGTAGGTAATAGTTGGTTATGGTCTGTGGTTGGTCCTGTGGCTCGCTTATCTCAGCGGCCGAATACGCCGAAGTGTCCGCCCTGGTGTCAGTGAATATCGGTGTTGATGACACCAGCGTTGCTCCTGTGACAGATGTCGACGTTGAAACGAAATATGTGCCTGCCTGCGCACTCGTTGTGTCTCCCAATGTCATTTGATTTATGGTCGGATACACGAAGGTGTCTATGAAATCCTGTTCGGTCATGGCCTGTACCTGTGTGCCATTCCAGTAGATCGGGAAGGTCTTGCCCGTGTCCGTGGTGGTTATTGATGCTGATCCCGTGACCTGTGTTATACGTTGGAAGGAGGTTGTCACAACACTGGGCTCATCTGTTGTTGCTTCAGACGGATAACTGCCGGAAGATGATAATCCCGCGCCTGCCTGTAGCCTGGTGTCGTCTATGGACGTGAGATTTCCGCCCGATCCCGAAACAGTCAGTGTCCTCGAAGGTGACAGCGAATAGTAGTAGGCCCCGAGGGTGTAGATGTTGGTCAGATCACTGCTCTTCATCTGCTGAAGTTGTGCGCCGTTGTAAATCAATGGTGTTCTTACAGTCATGTTATTCCTTATTATAGGACATTCCTAAAAATATTTCAACCACGAATTACGCTCCTGCGCCGTATATGGTCTTTAGTACCGTTCCGGTACTGCTTAGGATCTGTAATGACGTGGAAGATGCGAACATGGTCGACGTAACTGTGCCCGTATCACCTGTCGTTACCACTGTACCTGTGACGTTTGGTATGGTAATCGTTCTGTCCGCTGTTGGATCAGCCACTGTGATCGTGGTCTCGAAGGCATTGTCTGTCGCGCCTTCGAATATTATCGTTCCTGCTGTGGTAATATTGATGCTTGATGTGGTGACGGCACCCGTTATCGGTCCCGTGAATGCCGTGGCGTTGACTGTTCCTGACACATCCAGTTTGGTGCTTGGTGTTGTTGTGCCTATACCTATCCTTGATTCCGCTCCATCAATGGTCATTACAGTGGTACTGGTTCCACCATCATTGACCTTGAATGTGATGTCCGTGTTCTGTGCTGTATTAGATAGTATCACACCGTTGCCGTCCACGGTGATAGAAAGGTCATTGTCAGCACCCACTGTCAGACCCGAGTCATTAACAATACCTAAAGTGCCTGTTGTGGTGTCGTTGGCGTCTGATCTCAGGAAAGATGCCGCCGCTATGCCGCCGAGCTTGTCTGCGTCTGTGGCAGTACCGTTTAATTTGATTCCCGAGGGTGAAGTTGTGAATGTTATTCCCTTGTACACAGTTGGGAAACCTGTTATCGCTGTCTGTGGGGTGAACTCTGTGTCTGAAACTATGGCTATCAGTGTACCGTCACTGTACCATTTGGTGATGTTCTGACTGGCCGTTGTTGAATCTGTGACAGCCTCGAACACGAAACCATTGAGAGAACCTGTCGAGGTCGGTGGACCTACCAACACGCTCTGTGATCCGTCATAATAAAATAATTGTCCTACATCAGAATCTATCCAGAGGTCACCTTGCTGTATTCCAGATGGTTGTGTGGATTGGTAAGGGACGTTACCCCCGGCCGGAACGAAAAGGTTTCCTGTGTAGACCTTCAACCTGTTGTTGTCAGAATCGTAATACAGTTGTCCTTGTACAGGTTTGGTTGGTTCAGTTGGACTCGCGAAATTTTCTAATAGGTGTAAGAAGTTCTCCGCTATCAGCTCTCCGTAACCCGCATAACCCTTACCGATGAAACTTAGATCGGTTTGAGTGTTGACCACACCGTCCTGCACTATGTACTGGTTTGGTGATGCTGAAGAATTGGACTTGTTTACTGTGTAAGCCATCCGTTAGTATCCTGTGTTACCACCTGCTGTGGTTCCACTCACTGTGTTCGAAGTTGACAGTGCTGTTGAACTTGTCTCGGTGAATGTGGTTAAACTTTGTATTCTCAGTGTGTAGTCGATCTGTATCAGTCTGTTCAGTGATTTCTGCACGGGGTGGAATATCACATGAGTCAACAATTTGTTAGTTGCTCCGTTCTCAGAGCCCTCCCAAGACTTGAGACCCAGTTCATCGAACACATAATCACCGTTGAAGTTTGTGGTATTGTCGAAGGATGCCTGACCTGTGGGTTCACCGTAGTCCAGTGTACAGGTGCACACGATGTCAGTGAACTTGTTTCCTGTGATGTGCCTCACTTCCATCTTGTTCCTGGATGTGTCTTTGTTTGTTGCGGAGTTGTCGTCTATGACTTTGTAATATGTTTGATTGTATAGTGTTGCGTTAGTTCCAGTAGAGTTGGGTGTGAGGTAAGTTATGATACCCGTTGGATCAACGCTAGTACCACCATTACCGAATGCCATCTCATGTATGAATCCTGTGCTCTTGTTGGCCAGTGAGTTGGCCATGGCCTGACTCATATTCTCGTAGTGTATTGCATTCCTTTTATCAACAATAACTTCACCTGTCTCTGGGTCGAAAATCTTGATGTGCCCGGTCATCATCACTCCGGTGTAATCCTGTGGCTTTTTGCTCTCTTCTTTTGATTCTTGTGATTTGTTGTCCTGTGTCATCTAGTGTATTTATTCAGGTGAGTTTGTGGGCTCCTCTGCTATGAATTGGGCCTGTTGAGTGGTGGAACCTTGTAGTCCTTTACCATCAGCAGGGTTACCGTCATTAGCAGTGTACCATACCTGTCCTCTCTTGTGTAATATCTTGATCTGTACGGCGTCAGCGGGTGCTGTGCTCAATGTGACAACATTTGTGCTTCCGTCCACAGAATAGTTGATAGTTGATCCATCCTCGCTAGTGAGCAACAATCGTTGGCCACCAATGAATATGTCTAACTCACTAGCGCTTGATGGGGTTTGTGATAGAGTGAACGCAATCGTACTGCCATCACCTGTGAAGGTGTTGGTGTATATCGTGTCCACGTAAGGGATGGTTTGAGTACCAGACGCGTCTACCACTGCTGTGCCTGATCCATGCTCCTTGACTCCTGTTCCCAACGTACCACGTTTGATCTGTCCAAGTTGGTTGTTGGTCTTGGTAAAGTATTCGATTCTCTCTTTGCCTATGAACACAACTCCCGGTATTATGGTGCTCACCGTTGATCCGTCTAGGCCTATGACCGTCTGTGGGTTGGCCAATACTGACCCGTCCGCCACTGTTATGGTCTCGTCATCCACTGCCAGTGTCTGTGTCAGTGCCGTGGTATGTGTCTTAGAAATACGTTTGTAGAAAGTCCTGTTCATCATGTCCTTGAATATCCTGTAACCGGTTGCGCCCGTGGCAGTCTCTAATGCGAAGTACATCACATCTAATCTGTCAGATGACACAATCGTTTTGCCTGATATCGTGATGGTGCTTCCTGAAAGTGTGTAGTCGAATCCCTGTGCCAATTGCTCACCGTTCAACCACACAAACATGTAAGAGGCATTCAGTGGAGTGTAATAGAGTTGATGAACACCGCTCGGTCTCCCCGCCAGCACTTCCCTTCTCATCTTCATGCCAAGTGCGTTGTTGAATGTTGTCACTCTCATCGAACCCGCCGAGAATCCATCCGCTGTCAATTGTGCCACATCTAATACCAAAGCAGGTGAACTGCTACTGCTGTCCACATGATACTGCTTGTCTACTAGGGTGGTTATTGCCACGACGTCGCCGGGATTAGCAGGTGCATTTGTGCTGACTGTCTGTGTTCCGAGATCCACTGTGTAGTTTCCTGATGGAAGTGCCCCTTCTACCAGTTTCCTACCATTATAGTGAACTTCTATCTGATTTGAATTTGTAATGACTTTTGCTGGATCCACTGTGGAACCGTCACTCAATCCTGACGTTACGCCAAACGTGTATGTCGTACCGTCTCCAACGTAATAGGTTGTGTCTGGTCCCCTTAAAACTTTGCCTCCCAACTCTACTATGGTCAAACCATGTAGTGGGGTCACTGCCCCTGGAGGATATGTTATCGGATAGTTGGTAGTTGAACCGTCATATGTAATGTCCTCTGCTCTGATCTGTGCCACGCTCCTGGACGCTCCTGTCTTCTGGAATCCTGCCACCTGTATGAAATCACCTGCCGCTGGTGGTTCAACAAATGTTAACGTCAAAGTGTTTGAGAAACTGCTTCCAGAAGACACTGTCGATGTGAACGCCGTTGTAGGGAGTCCGTTCTTGGTCACGTAAATCTCAGACGCTGTTGAATCTATGTTGAAGTCTTCCCTCACTGAAGTTGCGAACTCAATAGTCGAACCATCACCAGTGTACTGATCCAACACTCTGTAGTTCTGACCTGATATCGCAAACACTTTCGTTGTGATCACACTGTTGTTGGCTGGTGCTGATGTGAACGTAATAGTCTTGGCCGCAACATCCACTGTGTAGTCCGCCGCTGTTGAACCATCTAATGAAACTTTTTTAGTCACCCCGTCCACTGCTACAGTGACTGATGCCAATGATCCTGGATAGTCCCCAATAGAATATGTGGTTGTGCTACCATTACCTATGTAAGTGTTCTCCGTGATAAACGGTGCGCCCGATTGTGGTGAAGTGTACACCTTGATGTCCACTGTGTCGAATATCTGGCCAGGAACCACTTCTTCCGGAGCGTAGCTCGTTGTGGGTGATAAGAACTCATCCCCGTCCACATTGATGTCCGAAGGGGCTGATCCAAGAGCGGAAGCGTACAATCCATCTTTGGTGAACAGTCCACCTCCGATCAGAGAGTCTAGCGTCCTATCGTCCGTTGGTGTTAACACGCCGTCGTCGTCTGCTGGTATGAATTCCACCAGTGCATTCTCGTCTGGTGTAATGCTCAAAGTGAATGTTGTCGTGCTACCATCACCTGTTATTATATCTGAAAGTTTTGTCCTTGTACTGTCATCTTTTGATGTGTAAACGTAGTACACTGATCCACTGGCAGGCGCCGTTGGGAACGTGTATGAGTTCGTTGATCCGTCGGCCAAGAATGGCACCGTCCTTGACAGTCCGTAGTTGTCCCACGGGTAGTCATACCATGCTGAGTTGTCCCAGCCCTGGCTCTGTGTGAATAATAATCCTGTGACCATTGTTCCACCGTAGTCCACGCCCGACATCACCTGTGAAAGTTCATTGCCCGGCATTCCTGATGCCGGTGTGTAGAATCCCTTTATCCTGTCCGCCGCTGTCAATCCTGTCTCATCACCATAGTACTTGCTGACAGCACCTATGTTGTCGTCGAAGTCGGTGGTAGAAGTGAAGGCACTGACCGCCTTGTACAGTTCGTTGTCGTATCTAATCTTGTCACCGTAGGCGTAACTGGTGTTGGCCGTCCAGTTGACCACAGTCGACGTGCTGGCTATCCTGTCAAACTTGATGGTGGTGTTGAAATCTCTGACCAGGTCATTGCCTAGGTTGGCGTAGGCCTTGGCCACGTCTGTTGGAGTTGATCCGTCCGCCTTACCACCTGTTATCGTCACCGTTGGTGTGGTAGAATATCCAAATCCTATGCCTGTCACCGTGATGGACGTAACGGAACCTCCGCTTATCGTCGCTGTCGCCGTCGCAGATGTCGAATCGTCGCCCGTTATTGTCACTGTTGGTGCCACCTCGTATCCGGATCCGCCATGGAACACCGTGATCGACTCCACGTGCTTCCTGTGGTAGTCATACCACAACTGCCATGGGTACTGCGTGAGCCTGGTGGTCTCTGTCGCTGGGTTGATGGATCTTATCTTGCCAACCGAATCGTCATAGAACGGTGGGTTGTCGAAGTCGGTTATGACACCGTCATGCTGTTCTGGCGCTGAGTAGCCAAGTTTGTACTCTCGTAGTTTCGTGTGGAAAGGCTTGACCTCGTTGATATAACTCTCTATCCAATCATCAGTTCCCGTGGTGTATGTTTTTCGTTGATCGAACTGTCTAACCTTGTTGACCGCTGTGATGAAACTGGTCTTGAACATCCAATCTACGTAGGTCTGTTCTTCCAGCACCTTCCTCAGTCCAGTGAAGAACAGTGTGTTGTACTCGCCTTTAAGATCGCCTACGAACAGGTCATCCCTCAATGCCGTCAATATCTTTCTCGTCTCTGTCACAGGTTCTTGGTCAAAGGTGTTGTCGTCAAAGTTGTCCTCACCATCATAACCTGTGGCGTCCTGACTGTAATCATAAATTTTGGTGCTCAATCTAATTGTGCCGTTTTCAGTGCCCACGTTTTCCCATCCTGTGGCAGTCCTCATGAATAGTTTCCAACCACCAGTGTCTGCGCTGGTCACTTTCACATGTTTTCCAACTGCTAGGTCGAGGGTGTCTAGTTCGTACTCGAAGGTCACTTGTTTGTCGATCACGGTGTTCTCGTCGTGTGTCATGTCACCGTCGGTCTTGTACCAGTCGGTGTAACTCCAGTAGTTGGATGTGTTGTATGTCTGTATCCTCGTCCTAGACCATTCCGTGCCATCCCATTGGTATATGGCCCAGTAGTTGTTTGCGGTCTCATCTGATTTAACAAGATAGTTAACTGTTCCTGACAGGTCCCCTGTGTTTAAATATCCCAACTCAGCGTAGGTGTCCACTGTGCCGTCCCATAGCCCACTAGCACTGGTGGGTTCTGGCTCCTTGGCGTCAAGATTTGTTAGAGCTACCTGTCCCACCAGTTGATTCTTCTTGAGAACTGAGTTGGCGTAGTCTATAATTTCTTTTAGTGCTGAGAACCTATCAACATACCAGCTCTGTCTTGGTCTAACGCTGTTGCCGTACTTCTGATTGAATGGTAACTCGACGTCAGGCACCATGTCACCCGCTGTGTTCTTTCCACACAGTGAATCCCACCAACGTGACTCCACCTGGTGTCCTGGTCTGTAGTCGGGATCACCTTCACGCACCAACTTCCAAACGGAGTGTGCGTCACCGTCAAACGCCGTGGTCCTGATGTCAACGTTCAGTATTATGTCACTGTTGCTGAGATCGTTCACACCGTTTATGATCAACTTGTTGGTGTCCGTGACTGAATAGTGTTTGATGCCGGAATTCTGTGGGTTCCTGATGGTGTTCGCCACGAATGCCGTGGTGTTCTTCCTGTTGACCACTGGGTTGGCTGGTATCGATGCCCTATCTCTTACCCAGAAGTAGTAGACATTGACGAACGTGTCCAACCTCGAGTCGTATCTCTGTGCGACCGTGAAATTCTCTGATGCTGTTCCGGTGATAGTCGCCGACACTCCCTCTTGTGTGCCGGTCAGTGTGTTCCACTCCGTTGGTGTCAGCCTGGACTCAGTCCATTCATAGATGTCGATGCTGGAACCAGGGAATGTCTTGCCCCAGTTGTTGACCTTGTATTCCTGAGTGTCCTGTTCGTACCAAATCCATTTCACCGTGGACAAGTCCCACCATACCTCTCCAACATGGTTCTCCGCCCATGCTGTCTTGGTGTTGGCGTTCTCACCGGTGTTGTACACCGCTGGATCCCATGGGGATTTGATGTTGATCTCCCTGTCCGCCACGCCCAGTATCCTGCCCTTGACCGGATCATGGAGGTCATAGTAGTCCCTGATCTGTTTCGTCCTGTTGTCAAAATCGAACACCTGTCCAAGTTTCGCTGTGTCTATCAGGGCGTCTTCAGTGGCTATGTTCTTCCATGCGTACTCGTCCTCCACCGTGGCGTCATAGGCGTACACCGCGCCATCATTGGTCAATCCAGTGTTGCCCTCATCCTTCGGTGCCCCCACGAACACGTTGTTGTCTATTATACAAACACCCCTGCCATAGTCGTCGTTCTCTGACACGTTGTCTGATATCAGTCTGTCATCCAACACGAACTTAGTGTTGTACACAGTGGCGGTGTAGGCGGCACCTGACTCGGTGTTTAGATCCACTATGTTGGTGTCCTGTAGGTCAAACGTGGTCTCACCCAGGTCGAATTTCATGGTCCTCGGATTGGCCGACTTGGCCGCGCCTATGATCAACCTAGTGCCCGACTGGTTCATAGATAGTTCGGTTCCGAACTTGGCGTCTGATATGTCTCCGGGTTCATTGATGGTCTGGTCCAATGTGTATGTGTTTGTGGAACCGTCACGATTCCATTTGTATATGTACACGGCGCCCGCGTCTGCTTGATTCGTCGCATCTAAGCCTGGCGCACCTATGGCCAGTGTTGTGCCGTCCTTGCTCATCGCAATCGAATCACCAAAAGAGGTATTAAGAGTTGAACCATCCTGGTCCACTCCTGTCAGTGTCTGTGCCAGTGTGAAAGAGTTTATGGTGCTCGCGTCATTGCTCTGTGATGTCCTCACAAATATCTCCACCTTGCCGGCGTTGCCTGGTGCTAATGAGCTCACGGCAAGTATGTCACCGTTGTCGTTGACTTCTAATCTGTGTCCGAACCTCTGTCCGGATCCTCCTGCTGGTGGATTGATCACAAGGTCTTGTGTCCATGTGTCATACGTGGATTCGTCAGCGCCAACACCCCAGGTGTACATGTAAACACGGCCTGTGTCGTTGTTGTGTCCTGGTGCTGAAACGAAAAGGTATTTCCTGTTGGTGCTCCTAACGGATGCCTCTGTGGGCTCCGCTATCTTGTGTGCCCAACCAAAATTCTGTGACACTGAATCGACTGGTGGAGTGATGGTGTTCAAGATACCATATTTGAAAGTGTCTGGATCCCAAACGTAGATCTTTGCCAAGCCTGAATCAGCGAATCTTGTGCTTCCATCAGAGCCAACGGTGTTGGTATATGGTGCTCCCGCGACCACGAAGTTCTCGTCTGTGCTTATAGACAATGACTCACCTAGCCTGCTGGTGTTGTCGTCGTTGTCGGTCATTGTGGCGGTGGCCTGTACCGAATACTCTGTGCCAGCGTTATGACTGTTCCTGAACAGGAAGTGCAGTTCACCCTGGCCCTTGCCTGGTGCTGACACCACGGCGGTCCTTCCGTCATTGCGTGCCACTATCCTGTAGCCGAAGTCCTGATCATTATCAGTGTCGTTAGGTGAAAGCAATCTCAGTTCCGTGTATGGGTCCTGTTTCTCGTACACCCTCCACAAGCCCGAACTGTCAGCGTCGGCGAAAACCTTGTCTCCCTCCAGTTTGACCTGCCTGTCCTCGTCCTTGTCTCGGTAAACTGAGTAGTCCAATCTGTCATTGACGTTGTCCATGGAACTCAATCTCACGGAGACGAACTTGTACACGTTGCCGTAACTGTCTGCCGTTGAACCGTCCGCCAGGGTCGGTATGAAGTCAACGTTGTCGTCGTAGTCCACTATCACTGTCCTGTGGTCCGGCACGCTGGATACCTGGAACACCCTGTTCAGCGTTATAGCCTCGCTGTTTGAGATCGCGAAGTAGTCGGCCTCCGTGGTGTTTGATCCTGCTGACAGTCCATGTGAACCCGTGAACTGTATCAACAGTCTCGTGGCATTCTCTGAAGTGCTGAGTTGATCTATCTTGATGCCGGCACTTGTTAATCTGAACACGTCCCAGTCCTTGTTCTGCTTGTTGGCCACCCATATTAGATCATTGTTCGTGATGGCGTTGACATCCAGATTTAAAAGATCCGATATGTCGAAAGCAGTGTGTTGGACTTGGTTTATCTGCGGATATCCCGCAGTCTTGTAGATCTGTGCGCTATCCCTGTCCACACCCGCCTGGCTGTAGTCCAATCTAGAGAAAGTAGTGCTGGCGGTGTATTCCACGGGTTTGCTGTATAATTGATCCTTAGTTACTGCCAGTGATCTTGTGTATTCCTTTGTATCAGTTGGGTTGTCCAGGAGCTCGATGCTCTGTGGATCGGCATTGACCGAATCATCTGCTAGTGTGATCTGTATGTTTTCCTTTGAGTCAACGTTGCCGAACACTCCGGTCCTGATCATCCACTCCGGATAGATGTCCAACTCAATGTCGGAGTTCTCGTACTTGGCCTTGAGCAATTTGTCGATCGCGGCCTGTGTGCCTTTCTCCCTGATGTAGCCCTGGTAGAACTTGTACTGCGAGACATCATTCACGAACAGGTTCTCTAGATAATCTCTTGACTGGTATCCTATCAATCTCTGCGCCAACTGTTGCTGTGATTCATCAAAATTATTAGTTTCTAAATTGTAGAAATCATTGAACTGTGCTATCTTGTAGTCGAAGTTAGGTATCAACTGCGGTGCTGGCTTGTCCGCTTTCAGTGTCCAGTTCGTGGAATCAAACTCTTCACCCGCGCTGTGATTCACCTTGGCCACGTAGAACTTGCCTTGGTATTCAACAGAATCACCGATTCTGTATTCTGTGTTGGCCGTCCAGTATGTGACCTGTGCGGCGTCGAACACGAATCCTGGAGCGTAGTAGTCTCCGTTCCATCCTGATGTCTTCCATCCAACGATTTTCAACCTCTGCTGTCTGAATCCCGTGAAAGGTTCGTAGATTATGTCAGAGAACACCGTGCTGTTGTCGAATATCAGCATGTGTTCCTTCTGTACCGTGTTCAGTGCGATGTTGTACAATCCCACGTTAATGGATTTGATGTTGAGATCAAACGTTTTACCCACACGCTTGGTGCTGATCTCTCTGATGTCTATCTTCCTGCCACCCGCGTCCAGTAGGCTGTAATCGCCAGCCAGGTTGCGTAACTTGCCAACTATGCTGTTGTTAGTGTCTAACTCGAAACCATCAGCGGCCGGTGAAACTGTTATCGCGGATCCTGGTGCCCACTCCTGTGTGGTCCAGAACAGGAACTCACGCGCCGCGTTCGACCAATTGAGGGTCTCCTTGATCTCATTGGAGTACTTGTTGAATCGGAATCCCTGCGACTCCAACCAGTGTCCGTATCCGAACAGGAAGTCCACCACGTCCTGTATGGTGGTGAAAACATAGCCATAGGGTATGGTCTGTTCGGTTTCCTGGAATGTGCTGTACTGTGACACCGCCACTGAACCTGGCACTGATATGGTGTTCGAGTTAGTGGTCTTGAAAGGGTAGTTGAATTTGAAGTAAGGTTTAGTCGTGGAATAGCCCAGCACCTTGTAGCCACCCAGCAGTGTTGAACCGTCCGCGCTGAGATCCGTGTTCTTCTCTATCAGCACGCCCGAGTACTGGAAGCTCTCCACCGGATTTGATGTCCTGAAAAGTATCTTGTAGTTCTCGTCGGGTATGAATTTCGATCCCGCCGTGGAACC
>Ga0222719_10000865_pt1 | contig 30128 bp, 33 predicted proteins | sample C33_34DmetaG_FD_165039 | JGI IMG/M metagenome (GOLD analysis project Ga0222719, IMG submission 165039) | Estuarine water microbial communities from San Francisco Bay, California, United States - C33_34D | ecosystem: Environmental > Aquatic > Marine > Unclassified | place: USA: California... | reverse complement strand
TTTCGAGCAAACTTACCTACCAATACTGGTGCGGCAATTAACATTTCATCTAGTGGTGTACCACCAAGACGCTCAAGCTTTGAGACGTTATAATAACCACGATTGCCATAAGCATATCCAACCTTAAAAAGCTCTTTAATAGACTTGTCTTGTTCTTGTTTTGACAACGTTGAACTCATAACCTGAATCAGTTTAACATTGGTATGATCTACGTGAGAATATGGCACATTGCTCTTATTTTCTTTAGCATATTGATATGAATATTGATTGCCATGAGTTGTGAAACCCCAGACTTCATAAGGAATATTGACCTTACGGCAAAACATAGCAAGTACTAGTGTTTGCTTTATAACAGATTGCAATATATTATGCATTGAACCAGAATAGTCAATCATCATAAACATACCATGATTTTTAGCGTCTGGCATCATAGTCATACGCTTAAAAATATCATCAGTATACTTATAAGCATAAAGACGATTTACATCTAAAGCGCCAGAGCGAGCCGTTTGTGCACGCTTTGATCTCCAAGCTGCTTTTCTCATTTCGAATTCTTTAGCCATAATTTGAACAATCTTCTTGTTCTCATTCATAAAGGTATTGAATTGTTCTTCTATTTCTGCTTTTTGATGCGAGTATAATTCAACTTCTTCTCTTGATGCTGAAATATCATCGTATGTGAAAATCATTTCATTTAGCTGTTGATTGGTAAAACCATTACCAACTATACTATAGCTACCAGATTCATTTTGATCAATCAAAGTGTGCTCATTCTCACGTTGAGCTTTATCAGTGATTGACTCAATAGAACCTCCATTAGAAGCTTCTACTCCATCAGATTCTTTTGAGTTTTCATTGGACTCTGTTTCATTGTTTGAGTCGCCTTTTGGTTCATCTGTCGATTCCATTTTTTGATTTTGCGATCCACTCTCATTATCAGAATTTTGGTTGTCATTCTGGTCCACACTATCTGAATTGTGAGAAGTAGACTCGCTATCAGTCGTTTCATCATTATCACCTGTTTCGTTGTTAGGATTAGGCATGGAAGTTGCTTGCTTAATTGGATTCTTTTTCGCAAACTCTGCCAGTTTCTTACAAACGGCAAGAACGTCTTGCCAAGTTTCGACAGCAAATGCTTCTTCAACTAAAGCAGACTCTTTGTCAGAAAACTGTACCTCTACTAAATCGCGAAGCTTAGCCTTAAGGTTAATACGGTCTATGAGGTGACTGTATTCCGGAATAAGCGCTGGAATCTGTGTTACACCAAAGAAATCATCATCATTTAGTTTTTTGTAACCACGCTTAAAGCAAGCAACGAGACCTGGATACTTGCGTTGAATTAGCTTTTCGATGCGAATGTCTTCCACAACATTGATATAGCTCCTAGGGCAACCAGGAACTTCGATTGTTGCGTCGTGCCAGCCTTCAGGCGGGGTGAATAGTGCATGGCCAACTTCGTGACCCACAAGCAAATCATAAACACCTTCTTTTTGAGTCCACAATGGTAAACCCAATGTACGCTTTTCAACGTCAAAGAAAGCTGTCTTAAAATTACCATGCACCACATCAATATTTTCAGTGGCTAGCAACTTAGCTAAAATAGATTTTTGAGTATCAATCATCCAGTGTCTCCTTCCATTATGTATATTCTATCACAATTTGGAGCAAATGTAAAGGACTTTTTTCACTTTTTTTGATTTTTTTTTATTTTTTTGCTACGAAGTCCATAATCATAGGAAATACCGGTTCTAAAGCTTTTGCGCTAGCAATTGCTACTTCTTGGCATTCCTTTTGTGTTCCATTGCCAGAGCGAAGTTCAATAAAGTGTGTCCAAGAACGAAGCGTTCCATTCATGTACATGCGTGAGACAGTCATACCTTCTGGAAGAACTGCTCTTGCCTGCTCTTTAGCAATCCCTTGTTCCATAGCCCATTCATATGCTGACTTAGCTGCATTTTGAACTGCCACTTGACGTCTTTGCCACTCAGTAGTCATTTCAATCTGTTCTGGATTCATAGCAGCGCTATCTGATGTGATCTCAATAGAGTTCTGTCTATTCTTTGGATCTTGCAATCGAGCTTCTCTTTGAACAAATGCACCAGCCAGTTCTTTGTCTGGATCAGCATATCTTTGAGAGAACTCTTGAAACGAGAATGAACGATGCCTTAGAATCTGTCTTGCAATATCCCTTGTAGTTGTAATCTCTAAACAAGCACTTGCCATTTCTAATGGAGACCAATGCTTATTACGAATAAGATATTGCACTAACTTATCAGCAGTTTTCTTATTGTTTTGATTACCTGGATTCGAAACTCTCGCGCAAAACGCTACGAGGTCTTGAGTGTCTTCTACTCCTTGTACACGAAATTCTTCGGTTGGTATAGAATGACTAACTAATTTTACTTGCATTATGCTACCTTTGAAAAGTTGCGTTCTTTAACGAATTCGATCTTTGACCGGAACTTTCCATCAAGCAGATCGCCTTTATGCGATATCACAAACACATTACTATCGTCTTCAAGCGTCCCTAAGATCTTCATCAAATTATCAATACCATCGTGGTCAAGTGAAGAATCAAACGTCTCATCAAGAATTAGCAAATTGGTAGAAGTTGAATTCTTCATTTTCGCTATCTGCCTCCAAGTGAAGAGTAACGAAAGGTCGATACGCTGTTTCTCACCTTCAGAGAAAGAAGCGTAATTGAATGCATCACGATGTCTTGATTTTATAACCTCATTGAAATTTTCGTCAAGGTTGAATGAAACAAAGAAATCTAGAACCTGTAGGTATTGATTGACCAACTGGTTCATTACAGGAAGATACTGCTTAATGACTTTGGTCTTAATGCCAGTATCTTTTAGCATTTCAGCGGCAGCGTCAGAGTAGCTTTTATCCTCCATGAGTCGAAGCTTATTCTCTCCAAGCGAATCTCGTTCTGAGAATAACGATTGAAGCTTTGAATTAGCCTGACTTAAATCTCCTTCACTACCAGTAAGCTTATTTATATCTTTTCTGATATTTGCAATTTGCTTTTGAAGGCGGTCAATGGAGTTATTGTTAGTATGAATATCCTGCTGTTTGATCCTGATTTCTTCGGCAAGCTCATGTGCCCTGCTAAAATCCGATTCCAAAGTAGTTGACTCTGAAGCGACATCATCGAGGGCCTCTTTGAGTTTGATCGCTTTGCCTTTTGCATCTTTGATTTTTGTGGCTCTAAGTTCCTCACCAATATCTTGGGAACACGTCGGGCATTCGGTGTTTTCTTCATAGAATTTAGCATCTTTAACCGTCGACTTAACTTGCTGTTCGAATTGGTGTCTATAATTGAGTAACGCTTGCTTTTTATCATTGAGCTTTCGCAATTCTTCTTCACTTTGTTTGAGATTAGACGTGACAAAATCTGTGGCTGTCTTCGAATTCCCTTGAAGCGTCTCGATTTCAGCTTGAAAATTAGCGATTTCAGTTTCTTTAGCCTCAATCTGTCCTTCATTGATTTCAGTGATGTCACGTATGTATTTTCTTTGTAAATCAATTTTTTCTTTAACGAGCTCGAGGTTATAATTTGCATCCTTGATTTCCTCCTTAAGCTTACCAAGCTTATCTTTAAGAATACTATTCATTTTAGAAAAGATATTGATGTCCAATAGATCTTCAATTACTTCTCTTCGATGGCCAGCGTTTAATTGCATAAATGGAATAAACGATGACGAGCCAAGTACTACAATTTGATGGAATGACTTATGGTTAAGTTTAAGAATATTTTGTTCTAGATACTTCTGGTAATCTCTAGCATTTGATGCCTGGTTTATCATATTACCATTTTGCCAAATCTCAAACTTACCAGGTGATATGCCACGCAAAATTCTAAACTCATGCATACCAACTTCAAACTCTACTTCTACAATAGCACCTTTCTTATTAACACTATTGACAAGCTGATTTTTATTGATTGCTCTATGTGGCTTACCAAATAGACCATAAGACAATGCATCTAGTAATGTCGACTTACCAGCACCATTTTGTCCTACTATAAGAGTAGATGGAGAACGATTCAACTCAATAACAGTTTCATTGTTACCGGTAGAAAGAAAATTCTTCCATCTTACTGACTTAAACCTAATCATAATACCTCGCTATTCTGCGCTTCAACGTATAGGCTTCTCATTAGCCCTTTCATACGCTCTTTATCTAGTTCTGTATCAACGGCTTCAACATACGAGTCGAGAAGCTCAGTGGTATCCTCAACAGAGATACTTTCATCAACCACATTAGCTCCTACAAACTCATCAAATGTCTCAGCAATCTTCAATTCATGGATATCTGTCTGCTGGATACGATCAATAAATCGATCAAACATAAAATGATCTGCTTTACTAACAACAATAACCTTTACAAACTTATCTACGAATTCCGACGTATCATAACTATTATAATCCATTTTCTCATCATTGTAAAACACTTTTTTGTAAATTGTGTAATTACATCTGACTGGAGTAAGTTCACGTGTCTCTGTATCGATTACATGAAAATATTTAGGATCACCAGCATCTGACCAGTTGAATTCGAACTGTGAACCTAGGTAATGAATATTGTCTTGGTGCGACTTAGTATGAAAGTGACCACTCATAACAAGTTCAAATCGTTTGAATACATTTCTATCCATACCATGCGTGTTAGTCACACCGCGCATCATTTCAAACCCTTCAAGTTCTAAATGAGCACCAACCCAATGAGCGTCGCAATTCTTTAGAAACTTAATAGATTCTGCATAGTTCTCATTATTTATCCAAGGGATACATGCAATCTTTAGTCCATCGTAATCCATAACTTTAGGTTGCATCATGATATTAACGTTTGAAGTGTAATAACCAAGTAGTTCTTTTAGTGAGCAAAGGTCATTAGTATTCTTAAAGAACACGTCATGGTTACCAGGAATGATGTCCATAGTAATACCCATTTCTCTCATGGGCTCAAGAAACATCTTTCGATTCTGGTTTTGTGCTTTGAAATTGATAAACTTACGATGATCGTAATAGTCACCAAGATGGAGTATCTGTTTAATGTTATGCTTTCTCAAATATGGAAAGAATTGATCTTCATAAAACGTTCTCTGATACTCTAAAAAAATGTCTGAGCTATTTCTGATACCTGCGTGGGTATCATTCAAGACTGCGATTTTCATGTAGTTTAGGCTCCCATAAAGAGTTCAAGTGCCTTTGGCTTCTCTTTACTCTTTTTCTTTTCATCTTTGGCAAACTCTTTAATAGTTGCATCATTATGACGTACAACCGAAATACGGTCTCTCAATTGGTCTACGAAGGCCCTTGTAGCAGAGTCAGCGGCTGCTGCGCCATCTCCATCCATTTGGAATACAAAGTCTTCGATTCCAGCCTTTTCTATATATTTGAACTTAATGTCTTGCTGTTTCTTCTCCTTAGCTAGTCTTCGAAGAAACGCGTAATAACAAATTTGAGTAAAATAAGCAAATGCATTTGGATACCCAGTTCTTGTTTGCGCTTCAATATTGTAATTGGTAATTGCTTTTAGACAGTTCTCTACCGCATCCATAACCATCTCTTCGCGATATGTATAGCGAATAAAATTAGCCTTGTGTGACAAGCCTTGTGCGATCTTGAGAAAACATTGCGCAATATAATCCGGTACAATTGGTAATTGCGTACCTTCAGCTTCCGCTGCTTTCACCGTTTTGACATAGTCTACTACGGCGAGTGAAAATTCTTTGTTGTTAACGTAATGTGGTTTTTGTTTAGCTTTCATCATTTACCCTTTTTCGAAGATGAGGCCAATCACCAGTTTCCCAGGCCTGAATTAGATTATCAACATTGATGTTGTATGTTTCTAATAGAGGTCGATGAAGTTTTAGATAAGAAATCCTATCCTCATCATTGTTAAGTGATTGGAAGTTTTCATAATGACCTTGTAGTTCCATATTGTCTCCTTTTCTATTATGATATTATTATATCACAACAAATCAATTTTGTAAAGGAAAAAATATTGATTTTATTGAAAAAAACAGTTTACAAACGTCAAAAAGTATGATATAATAATAGAGTAGGTTGAGAGGGGGAATATACTATTTCTCAGTGCAGCAACTGTTTCTTAGCAATAGTTGACATAAACTCATCATACTGATCAGCATCGAGAGTGGTGTCATCGTCGTCATCATGATCTTCATAATGATTTTTAAGCTGTAAGCACATTCTTATATATCTCTCTTTCACTTCGTCTTCAGCGTACGCATGTGAGATAACATGTGTCATATTGACAGTTACTTTGTTTTGAGCATTACCCAATGGTTGCCAATCACTAAACGCAAATGCGTGCGTATCTTTCATAACGCGCTTATGTACCTGCAATGGAAACTCAAGATAAACCTTATCATCTTCAGTCGACGACACAAGTGAAATTATCTCTTCACCAGAAGATAACTTAAAAACTCTAATATCTATGTTATCTAATCTATATGTCATGGAATAGGTATCTCAATTATTTTGAATTTGAATTGCTCTTTACTATATATTTTAATTCTTTCAGCCGCATGTAAAAGAGTGTAGTTTTTAGACGATTTCCAATGGAGATCATCTGCAATGTCATAGAGTGTCGTGTCTCTTCCATCATCTGACTTACGCAATCCACGCCCAATTGACTGTAAAACTTTAATCTGACTTTTCGAGGGAGAAGCGAATATGATATTATGCAAATTGCGAATATTGATTCCAGTACTAAAAGTTCCGAGACTAGCCACGATAATTGCATTCTTCTGTTCCTCAGTAATCTTACGTATGTGCTCACGCGTGTCTGTGTCTGTTTCTCCTGATACGTAAAATATCTTTCTTCGTTTGTGCGCCCTACTATTTATCATATCATAGAGTGGTTTACCATGCTTTTCGACATATTGAAACAATACCAACGTGTTACCATCTTGGTCTAAAGCAAGATTAGAAATAAAGTTATTACGATTCTGATACCTTACAATCCAGTCGACTTCATCTTGATACTTATATTTGTTTACTACTTTGCATAATTCGTCTTTGTATTTTAGCAATAAGACCTTAATATCTAATTGAGCAAGGTTTCCTTTATCCATTAGATCTTTAGTTGAAGTGACATAGTACGCTGGGCCAAATAAACCTTCAAGGACAAGCTTATGAGTTTGAGTACCATCTAATGTACCTGTTGTGCCAAATCGATATTCAGCTTCTCTCATCTTTGTCAATATCGAGGTAAGTGATTTAGCTTTGAAGTTATGAGCCTCATCACCAAATACACATCCAAACTGTTCAAACCAAGTACCTGGTAATTTGTAAATTGATTGCCATGTTGATATAATGACTTCTGGCATTTCACTCTTTTTAGGAGCTCCAGAATATATTCTTTGCACTGCACTTGAATCCCAATTATCATCAGTTTTTCCATAGTCTTCAAAATCAGTATACATTTGTTCAACCAACGAAGTAGTTGGTACAATAATCAATACCTTCTTTTTGTGATTCATCAAATACCATCTCATCAAGCAATAGATGATAAGTGACTTACCAGAAGCAGTAGGAGATATAAGCATACCTCTTTTATTACGAAGACCGTATTCAATTGCTCTTAACTGATATTCTCTTGGTTCTAGAGTTAGTTTAATGTCATTCATAAACGACATATCTGGCTGAGTTTGCTCATCCGGGTATCCATACCACGTATCGTGCTCTAGTTCTAATTCATAATCACGTCCTTCGGCGTTTGCAAACTCTTTGACATAGGCATACAACCCAGCATATAGTTCTCTTGTTTGAGAATTGTAAAGTCTAATTTTGCCATCCCATACTTTATTTCTGTAAGCAGGCATAAACTTATATCCTGGCACGTAAAAAGTAAAAAAGTCTGTAAGCTCATTCAACACTGACGGCTCAGAGTCGACGAGCATCATGGCATGATTCTTTTTCTTTACAGTGATTTTGGTTGTCATTAAACGCCTGAAGTAAACTTCCGCCATTCAATCATGTTTTTGATAGATTGATGACGCCACTTAATAGTATCAATTATCTCTTTAAGAGTATCGTTTATTGTATTTAAGTACTCTATCTGAGCTTGCGCATCTTGGATTTCTTTATCTGAATCATAATAGTAGTCCATATCTCCTTTAAGTACTTTCAATCCATTAAGCGGGTCGTAATCCCAACCTTTTGTTTGTATCTCTTCTTGACTCATTTTACCATTATACCACAGCCACTTATCTTTAAGAAGAGACTTGAAGGCCAAGTCTTTTCTTTTAATCTGAAGTTTGTTAGTAGAATAGAGTTCGAGATACTTAGAGTGAAGTTTTGCGTTTTGAATAGTCGCAGCGTCCAAATTGTTCTCGTCAATTTGGCAGTCTTTTTTCCACATTTCGAAAATTTGTTCAAGTGTCATAGTATAACCTTATTCAATCATTATGTTATTATATATCAAGCTCCTTTTGATACAAACTTAAAATAGTCGTATTGGAATGATACATTTGCTGTCAAGTATGTGACATCAGTCTGTGTTACGTCAAATGGTAACGAACTCAAATTGATTGGAAGGGCATTTATAAACTGCAATTCTGCTAATACATTGTTATGGCTACTTAAAATTTGAAGAGTCATATCTCGTGCTTTACGAACTCCTTCATCTTTTTCAGTAACAAGACCAACAATCCAATCATGAATCTCTTTATAGTTTAAAAGATATTCGTCAATAAGAAAAGTCATATCAAAAATACCGTATTCAATCTTATCTGGTGCTTCAATAATATTCCTATTGCGTGTTTGAAAAATAGCCCCACTTACTTGCATATCTGGCAAAGCAATTGTCTGGGCCATAAATTGTGCGTTCTTATATTTTTGAGAATCAATCACAAGCTTAAACGCAGTAGGATTTACAAAGTTCATTGATGCTTGTGGAGTACCACTAGATATTTCAGCAAAATTTACGTTAGCGTTATAAGGCATTGTCTAAATCCTAATACTGTCATATACTGTTATTTATACATGCAAAAAAGGCGACCCGAAGGCCGCCTTTCTCTTTATTATATTACAAATCCTATGAAAGGATATTTGTAATCTTTGTGATACGATAGTACTGGTTAGCTCTATCGGTACCAGTGTCGTTACCAGCTGTTGCGCCCACAAATGGGTTAGCGACCATACCGTAACGAGTCTTAAAGCCAATTTTTGGCTGGAAGGTATCTTCACCAACCGCACGTACCATTGTTAGTGGAACGTATGGGCAGTAGAAAAGACCTGCGTCATATGGGTTTGAACCCTTATAACCAACGTTAACATAGTCAACGTTTGCATATGGGTCAATATAGACTTTCATTCCACCGGCCAAAGTACCAGCGAAAGTTGTGCCTGTGTCGTCAACAGTCAAGTTGGCGTTACCAGCAAGAGCTGGTGTGTAGTCCAACATGCCAGAAGCTGAAAGAGCAGCTGCTACGTCTGAAGAGCAGAGGATGAAGTTACCCTTACCTCTACGAGTTTCTTTAGCAATAACGTTTGCTTCTCTCATAAGCTGAACCAAGAGGCCCTTATACTTTTCTACGCTCCAACGACCATCAGAGTCGGCGTTAACGTCGAAAGTACCAGCAGTCGTAATGTCTGTCTGGCCAGAACCCAACTTAGCTTTTGCGTTGATTGTTCTAACAACTTCACGGTTGATTTCAGCGAGGATCTCAGCTGACAAGATGTTTGCCAACTCTGATTCAGCATCCAGGCCATGAATTGCCTTAAGATCCTGAGCCAGTTCCATCGAGTATTCAGCTTTCAGCGCACGGCTTTTCGCAGTGACTGTAGCTTTCTCGATTGAGAACGCCATTTCGTTGAAAGTTCCACCACCGCTTGAGCCAAGAGCTTCAGCAGCTGCAGTTGTCATACCAGTACCAACACCAAACGCATCTTCTACGTTGTCGGCGCCAGCATCGGCAGAAGTTTCACCAGTTGTTCCTGGAGGGTTAACGTCACCTACAATAGATGAAGAACCACCGCCTTGAGTACCAGTACCTGAGAAGTCAGTGTCTGCTTCGTTGAACAGAGCTTCAGTACCACCTTGAGATGTGTACTTAGACTTCATTGCGAAGATCAAGCCTGTTGGGCCAGTCATCGGCTGAACGCCTGCGATATCGTAAGCGATTAGGTTTGGCATTGCACGTCTAACGAGGCTGATCAGGATTGGATCCCAATTGCCAATGTTAGAACCAGTTGCGTTAGCAGGTGCAGCTTCAGTCAGTGAGAACTGCTGATGGCCACGCTCTTCTGCAAGAGCTTTTTCAGTGTTTTCGAGAACAGTGGCAGTCACCGAACGCTTATAACGATCGTTAAGATCGCCGTCCACATCAAGAACTGGGTTCCACTTCTCGAGAAGTTTATCAGTTGTAAACATGATAGTTTTTCTCCCTATGGATTATTTCTTTTTAAGAGCTTCGAGGTAAACGGCCATCGAATCAGATACTGATACTTCTTCATCAGAACTTTCTACGATTTCTTCTTCCTCTTGGGTTGTTACTTTAGCCTTGAAATAAGACTCTTTGATTTGTGCGACTTTTTCAGCATATGCATCAGAGTCGTCCGCATCAACGTCTTCTACAAGACCCTTGAGCTTCTCAGCTTGTGCCTCAGAAAGACCGGTTGTAGCTTCCTGTACGATAGCAGCTCTTTCAAGTTTTTCAACTTGAGTTTTAAGAGCAATGTTATCTCCAGTAACCACATTGACCTGCTCTTCCAGCTCATCTTTCTGGTTAGACAATTCGTCAACCAAATCGATTTTGCCTTCAGGAACTTCAATATAGTGCTCAGTGAACACTTGATGAAGTTGCTTTATGAAAGACTCGGAGATCTCGGTACGAAGACCGGTTTCAATCGCCAGTTTGTTATCTTCCATCCAGCTTTCTACGACGTAGTTAAGGTATCCATCCACTTTTTCCACTAGGTCAGAGTGAATGCGCGCTGTTTCTTCAGCAAGCTCTTCAGCGTAGCTTTCTTCCATGCGCTCGACATGTTCAGAAAGTTTAGACTTAAGAGCAGCTTCAAAGATGATCTCAGCTTTATCTTTAAAGCCTTCGCTCAATGTAGCTTCTGAATCAACGAGTGCTTTAAGGTCGTCTTCAAAGACTCTCTCATCAGCTTCGCTAGCTTCAATGCTCTCACCAAACATGGCTTTATAAGAAGCGTTAAGCTCATCTTTTTTCATTTTTGACATCTTACCATACATAGCGTTGATCATGCCAGCTTTGGTCTTAGGAGACGTCGCTTGTGATGGTGCGCTTTTATCGATAGCCGCTTTGGTATCGACAGCAGCTTTTGCGCCATCTACATCGTCGTCTGCTTTACCCTTAGTGGCAGGAGCAGCAGCTTCTTCCAGATTGTCATCGCTCTCAACTTCAACTGTCTCGTCAACGATTTCATCCTGGAGTGTATTTTCGATGTCTACTTGATTTTCATCAGACATATTTTACTCCCTCAGAGTTAAAGTTTAGAGAGGAAATTCTTAAAAGCTTTAATTTGCATGTTGGGATCCCCAACCTTTTTAGCTTCCTTGATTTCGGTCTCGAATATTTCAACAGCTTGTTGTTTGAATATACCATTTTCATAAATCCATTCAACACCTTCCATCACTCCGTTAACGAAGGCTTCTGGTGCAGATGGATCTTGAACGATATCAACGGCATTTAGCATGAAGTCTTTATTGACAACATTTACACCGCTTTTATTAACAAGACTACCCATTCCACGACTTGAGACACCTACTCGAACCTCACCTTCAAGAAGACCTTGAACGATCTTACCCATAGGAGTATCCAAAATAGTTGCCTTACCCACAACATTATTACCGTCCCACTTAAGTTCAGTAATTTTGTGAGATACTTTATCCAGGTTAATAGTAGGGCCTTCTGGGTGATTCAACTCACCGACTGCTCTACCTCTGGAAACTTGTTCATTGACATATTTGTCAACTGCAGATTCTAAGATTTCGCGAGGATACATGCGGCCATTCCGATTCGGTTTTTCGGCCTGCATAAAGATACCTTCAATAACGTACTTTTTGTCACCATTAGCTTTGGCTTCGGTAAGCACTTCAATATCTTCTAAATGTTCAGTAATTAGTTTCATTTACCCGCGAGCTCTATAAATCTTTTAATCCCCTTTTCAGCATCCTTAATGGAACTGAAATTTTCTAAGTGGTCACCATCCAGATAAGCACTGAACATTTGACCATTTTTCGTTATAACAGCGTCGTATTTTTTCTTAGTACCAACTTTAAAAGTTTTTACTTGTTTTTCGCCACTGCTTAACTTTAATCCTTCCTCAAGATTCTGTCTCAGCTGATTGAAGGTCTTCATCTTCTTCGTCCTCTTCTTCGACTTCGTCAGAATCCTCTTCGTCCTCTTCTGAGGCCTCTAAATCATCATCCTCAAAGTCATCATCTTCTAAATCAGCTTCTTGAGCCTTAATTTCCTCAACCTCTTCTGGTGATAGATTCATGAACTGTCCAAGTTCTACTTTTCTATCATCCAATGCATCTTGAACTTTAGCACCCATTAACTCGGTAAAAGCTTTACTTGCATCAGCCATATTGCCACTAGAGATTTTGTCAATCAATTCTTGTGTATCAACCATAATAATAATATTCCTTTTGCTGTAACTTATTTATAAAAAATTAATTTTCTAGAAGTCGTCTTCTGGTTCTTGAGGCTGAGCTGCCAATTCAGCTGCAATTTGGTCATCAATTTCTTTGATATCGTCCTCTGATTGCATGAGAACATTTTTTCTAAGCCATTCGACAGAGAAATACTTACCGACATATTCATCCATTTCACGAATAGTACCAAGTCTTTCTCTTAGCAATTCTGACTCTTTTAATTCAGAGAAATGAGTATCTTGCTGATAATCAATATTGACATCTTGCTTCATCTCATTCCATTCTTCTTCAGTAACAATACCTTTTAGAACCAATTGAGTTTTAAGCAAGTCAACAAACAACATAGAGAATCTTTTACGAAGTTTATTGATAAACTTTTGGAATTTAAGCTCGTCTCTTGTTATCTCAGAAGATCTACCCAGTGAGAACTGCGCTTCTTGTTCGAGTCTGTTGACTGGGACGTTGAGAGACTTATATAGTTTCTTTTGGAAGTAGACGATATCGTCGATCTGCCCGAGGTTTTCCCCTCCTGGTAGTGTTGTAATCTCTGTGCCTCTACCACCTTCTCTACGCGGTAGCCAGAAGTCTTCCAACATCGACATGTGTTTACGATCATCTTTCATCTCTCCCGTTGAAGCATTGTATACCAATTTGTTACGATACTTCGTCATAATATTACGTAGGTATTCTTCAGCCTTACCCTTTGGCAAGTTACCAACATCAATATAAAAGATTCTACGTTCTGGAGCTCTTGCCAAACGGTAGATAACCAGTGAATCTTCCAACATACGCAGTTGGTTAACAGTTTTCAAAGCTTTATCAAGGTAAGACAATACCCTTTTTCTACTTGGATCCAATACGCCAGATGTTACGTAGCAAATTGCATCTTTCGAAATTTTCAAGCCTTGACTTGATTTAGACATTGCGTTATTTTGAAAGAGGTAATATTCTTTGACACCCTTAATCATTTTAGTGCCAGTAAGTGCATCTCTTTCTTCTTTGACCTCACGAATTTTACGAATCTTAGTTGGGTCAATATTTCTTAGTTCTAGAATTCCAGCTTTTGGATTTTTCTCATCGATGATTTTATGAAAATAAAGTCTTCCATCAATATACCATCTGCGAAATATGTCATGGCCTTGCCAGTTCATATTCAAAAGCTGTACAATATACTCAAATTCTTCTTTAATTAGATTTTTGATTTTATCGGACTGATCTAAATCGTCCATATTAAGTTCTACAGGTGCGCCATCTTCATCAGCTACAATAGATTCATTAACGATATCTTCAATAGCTGCGTCGCATTCTGGTTGCATTGCAACCTGTCTGTATTTAATAATTTGTTGGATTTCTGTTTTTGCCTTGTCGCCTTCCATGTCAATATATTGACCGAAGTGACCTCCAGCGTTAATGACGTATCCAAGACCGTCATCTGAATCAGGCGCTACGAAGGAGAGGCGTTTTGCCTCTTCTTTTTCCTGATCTTTCCTTTTGATTTCAAATCCAAATAGTTCTGCCATTATATCATCCCTAAGCCGATATTCTGGAGGCGAATAATTCCGCCTCCAGTATATTTATATCGCCTATGAAGTGGTGTTAGATTCCCAATACTGGACCTGAAGTTCAACTGTGAACTCTTCGATCGCATTTTCAGTATCGTAACTAAGTTCGATAGCTGAAACATTAGTTGGGAATGTGCCACGTAAGTCATAACGCTTAACAGCTTCACCAGCTTTATTAAGCTGTTCTACGATCATGTCTGCCTGGTAATCAACCGGGTTGACAAGACCTGTATTTGCTGTATGTTCGTTAATGCCATTCATCCAGCGCTCCATTGCGTTACGAACTGAGAAGTTCGTATCGTTAATGACCGTGATAGTCCACGGCTCAAACGCCCGATCACCAGCAATCTGAAGTTGTCTACCACGAAATGGAATCGTGATAGGTGCAACAACTGATGCTGGCAGTGCGGCACCCTTACACATAAACGAAGTCAATTCGACGTCGCCACCTGCATAAGCTGGAAAGTTAATGGTAGCCTTGAAGAGATTGGCGCGTGCACCGCCACCAGTCAACTTCGACTTGAAATCATCTACTCCTAAAATAGCCATATCTTATCTCCTTACCCTGCAATCTCATCGAAATCAACACCGGTACGAGTAGCGATGAAGTTCAATGTGATAAAGTTAATGGAGCGAGCAGGCTTGATGTAGATGTCACAAACAAATTCGTTTGAGTCAATTACAGCTGCCGTGTTGTTCGTCTCATCACAGACTACTTTAAAGTCTGTAATACCTCTACGACCCTTTACCTCTCTCAAGAACGGTTCGACCAAGTTACGGAACTGAGCTCTCGTAAATTCGTCGTTGAACTCGAAGAGTTGGAACTTAGAGGCAGTAGCTACTGCTTTCTCCAAGACCATAAAGAGTCTGCGAACGTTAATTCTATCAAAGGCTGAAGGACGAGACAAAAGCGTCTTATCACCGAAAAGTACGGTACCTTCACCTGGGAAAGAAACGATCGGGTTGACTCTCGCTTTGTAAAGAGTATCTCTTTCGGCTTTCTTCGGGTTGAAAGCGACTCTTGTAATTCCAAGAATCTGACCACGATTAAAACCAGCTGGTGAGAACCATGCATCAGCTACAGAGTCGGTATTTGCCATAAGACCTGCAACATGCCCAGATGATGGAATATCGATAAAGACGTCGTTGTACTTATCGTAAGTCTTCAACGCTGTGGAATCGAGTGTTCCATATGAGCTGGATGTTAGGTAATCGGCAAAGGCGACTACGAGATTAACTGCTGTAGCTGTAACACTACCACCGTTAATATCAGTAGCTGACTGACCACCAGGATTGGTTGTGAAAGCGACTGGCGGCGAAATGACCGCAATACAGTCTTTTCTTGCAGTGGCGATTGCGATAAGATCATTAGCAACTGCAATACAATCTGAACTTGCGTTAACCATGGTGTTGTCCAATGGAGGACAGATTAGCATGTTAACATCAAGTGTTTCAGAATCTTCCATTAGGTCGAAACCAGTCTGGATAGCTGCAGCAGTAAGAGTATCGTCATCGACACCAAGTGAAAGCGAGTCTGTAACCAAAGTTGCTGGATCGGTAAAGACAAAGCTAGTTGCTGATGTTGACAATGAAGTGCCGGCATCTGTTAGCGCTGAATCATGATCCATCCACCATACGTAGGCAGACTTTGCGTTGATTACGTCTTTATAGTAGTTTGACTCACCGTTTGTCAGCTTTGCGTCAGCTGCCTGTGAGACGTAAGCGAATCTTTCAAGAACTGTACCAGCGGTACCAGTCCACGCTCCACCTTCGTCAATAACGGTGACGTGCATTTCGTCTGCAGCACCAGTTACGCCCTGATCTTCTGCATACTGACTTGTGCCTGGTGCACTATCGTATAGTGCGGCATTTCCGTATGAAGAATAATGGCCTGGAGTACAGATTTCAACTTTAAGTGAGTTACCCAGAATACCTGGATATTTAGCAGCCCAAGGACCAACAGAGGCCTGACCTGCGGAGTAGGATGCGTCGTAGTGTGCTTGGCCCTTGATTAGTACTGCAGTTGCAGTACCATCTGCGATGGCATTCTTAAGACCAGCTGTTTCGCCTCTTACAACTTGTAGGTTATTACCATACTGAAGAAATCCAGCAGCGGTAAAATAAGAGACGTTATTAGTGGTATTAGGAACACCGAAGACTTCGGCCAAGTTCTTCTCAGACGTTACCTGGCGTACCTCTTCAACAGGACCCCATGAGAATGCTCCCACAAAGGCACCAATCGAAGAAGAAACAGCAGGTACTACGTTAGTGAGATCAATCTCACGTACGCGCACACCTGGAGAGACTTGGAAGCTCATGTGTATTTCCCCTTATGCATTAAACGAGTTATCATAATACGGTTTTGTTCAATCGTAGTTATTTATAAAAAAACAATATTTAGTAAAGTTCGGTTTGAACTTCAACGTGCCAACGTTCGCCATCAATAATTTCAGATTCTTCTGGATTACCATCGTCAACCATACCAAAAGGCACTAATTCATCTTCAACCTGTTTCATTTTCTCTTGATACATCAATTCTTTGATATTCACATCAGTCATATCGTTAAAGAGGCTACTAGAAGCAAACCAACCAAACAATACAAAATTCATTACAAGGTCGTCGTGATTACCATCACTAGCCTCATAACTGTTTCCCTTTGCTACAAACGTAGAAAATTCAATAATTGTATCAGCATCAACAATATCAATTTTATCTCTTTCAACAAGATCTTTAATATTAGAACAACCAATACGTTTTACTTTACGAGTCATTTCGACGCCAATAGCATTTTTCTTAATCATTGACTCTACGAACACGTGCTCATATTCTAGATCGTAATATAGTCCATTGCAGACTACAGATCCTTGATCGTTTGACTCAATAACAACATATGCTTCATTGTAGGTTTTTGCATACTTATATATAATATCAGGGAAGAGAATAGGCGAGATATTGTTATCGCGGTAAACAGCCACCTGTTTAAACGGGCGAGCGCTAATATCGACTAAATTAAAAGTACTATAGTCCTGTCCTCTTCCCTTCGCTACGTCTACAAACATCATATAACTGTGATTTTGCTTAGGTCTATCATAGACCTTAATTGATTCTTGAGTATAAATTGGCGCTTTAGCTTTCATAGCAAGTAACTTATTACCAGAAATAAGAGTGTTGCCAGTACCATGAAAATTATTACCGAATTCCTGATCAAACTGCAGTTCTGACGTGTTTGACACGGTTTGTCTTTTCCATTCGTCATCTCGACCTGGCACATGCCACCAGTCAATTCTAAATGGTTTGAATTCATTTGTTCCCTGAACAGCACCTTCCCATAGTTTGTGATAGATATTTCCTAACCCATTTGCTGTTGAGGTAATAATTACCTTTGTATCTTTACCAGCTGAAACAACTGGATAGGTTGATGTGTAAAACTCAGCAGCATTTTCAACAAAGGCAAACTCATCAAGAAATAGCAAGTTAACAGACAAACCACGAATAGAACTCCCACTTGTTGCAGCTGCAATAATTCTAGAATTGTTACTAAATTCAATTGATCCTTTATTTACAGCTTTACAACCTGGCTGTAAGAAAAACGGGATATTTTCCAACATCAGCGTCGCTCGAGCCAACATTTCTCTGGCAGTTGCACCCTTGTTAGCAAGAATAGCCACAGTCTTTTCTGGGTGAAATATTGCATACCATACCAAATAAGCTACTGATGATATTGATTTACCAGATTGACGACAGGCAAGGACAATAGAAAATCGATTACCATCAAAATGTTCAAACATCTGTTCTTGATATGGATATAGATTAAAGTCAATAAGACCTTCATCTAGTGAAATAACTTTTAGATGTCTTTTAGCAAAATATACTGGATCCTTCATACAAGCGGCATATTCTCGGATTTCTTCACTAGTCCAAGACTGCTCTACGCCATCGCGCTTGATATTAGGATTGCCTAGGTATCCAAGGTCGTTATTCTTGATTCTCGTTTGATTCAATGATAGTCTCTTTTTCTTTCGCTTTTTGAAGTAACATTTTTTGGAGATCAGTTGCTGAACCCACGTAAAGGTTATTCTGTGTCATACTATTAGGAAGAGCCTGCTGGCTGCTAGTCTCAACTTCCTTTTTTTCTTTATGCAATTTCATTAGTTTATCAGCAACTTCAGCATTCTGCTTTATAGCAGTTGATAAAACTTCAAACGCACGTGGATGTTCAGACTCTCTTGCCAATTCCATCATTAGATCAATGGCTTCGTTACCTTTTTCAGCTAGATTATAGTATTGAGCTCTAGCAAACTCATAGTCATCCTGTATATCTTTCTTTTCAACCACAGCCATTAGTATAGATTCTCCGAAGTATTTATTGTAGCAGAAGATCCGCCAATCGAACCTTGGATTTGTTCACCTAAATTAAAATATTGTGTTGGATTTTCTACTTCTAATATAAGACCAGTAGTAGTCCATTTGGTTACAGTTGCACTAGCTCCAGAAGTTAGGCCTATAACTGTTTCGCCTACAGCAAATGATCCATCCACACTTAAGCTTATTAGTTCAAATCTAAATGCGTCTGAAACTGAAGGCATTGTATATGTCACAACTTCAGTATAAGTATCACCTGGATTAGCTGCAGCTGGATTTGTAGTTACTGTTTGTCTTTCAATCATCTTTCTATCTAAATCAAAATGGAAGAAATCTGAAATTGTTGTTCTAATAATATCTTTAGTTGATACACCACCGTAGAATTTAACTCGTGTTTCAAAGTTAAGAGTGTATATGATAGTTCTTCTAGTTTCGAAATCACCTTCATACAAATCACTCATTGTAACGTCAGTTAGAGTAATTGGCACATCTGACTTAATTCCAATTTCCGGAACTTCATTAATTGTTACGGTATAGTCAGGTTGGAAATATGGCAGAATTTGTTCTAGTATTTGAAGAGCTTCATCTTGATTCTTAGACATAATATTGAGCTCAATATTCATACGATATGGTGATGGAGCTTTTATCGATTTTCTTGTATTGTTAGTAATAGTACCAACACGAATTTCGTTCATCTTTTGAAGTTTGGTTGTGGTATCATACGTCAAACCAGTAATTTCAAAAGAAAGTCTAGGCAACCGAATAGCCAATTTTGGGTCATCAAGATTAGATTGAGCCGATACTCTGGCTAGAAATTTTTGTCTTGGACCATAGGCTAAAGGAACTCTATTTTCTTGCAGAATGTTTCCATTGCTATCTTTTTTCTGTACCTTGATATTGTTAAACAAAGTACCGAAAACAGAAACCATTCTTCGGATCTGAGCGTGATAAAAATAATCTCCAAACATTATGTAGGTTCTCCAAATGGATTCTGTTCAGTAAAGTCAATGATATTATCAGCAAACGTTTCAATTTCTAAGTTTTGTGCATAAGAGTCGCCTTTGAATTCCATAGCATCTCTTATTGTTGCAATAGTCCAAGAAGCTGTTGAAGTATCACCAACTAATGGATACGCATTATTTATCGTAAATTTACGAGCAGTTCCGTCAGTACCAATTTCGTTAATTAGTATAAGATCTGTGCCATCAAATGATTGGACTTCACCAGTTACGTAAATATTCTGGTTTAGATTATCAAGTAGGCCAGTGTCTTGTTTTACTGTTTCACCGGGTTGGAACCAACCGGTACCACCAGAACTCATTGTATAACGAAGTGTAGGCGAATTGAGCTCTTGAATCTGATCGATTTCGCGAATACCAGTTTCGAGTTCTTCTCCCTGATATTCGAATAACTCGCACTGTAATTGATATGTTGGTAATTGAGATAGCTGATAGAAAGGAACTTCATGTTCTACAAATCTAATTTCAAACAATGAATTACTCAATGGAAGATAAATGAGGTCACCCTCACTTGGTCTTTCATCGTTAATCATATTATTGTAAAAGCCAACTAGATTTTCCCATCTTCTACGTGACACGATAAATGTAGCTTGGTCTCTAATTTCTACTCCAAACTTACCGAGTAAGTCTCCTTCACCCGCAAAACCTTCAGAAGTTTCAATGTACATTTCTATTGCATAAGCATCTTTATATTGAGAATAATCTTCGTTTAATATTTCATCTCTACTAATAAGCTTGCGTGGAATATAGTACACATCTTGACCATACATCTTGAGTGACTCAATAACAAGGTCCTCGTAAAGATGCTGTTCAGTTTTTACTTTAGGCGAAAAGTAGACATTGGTTGCCATTGATTACCCCACGTACATGTCTGGTGGCAATTCAAACTTAAGCTGTACTTCTTCTCTAAGTTTTTCGATTTCAGTAGTTGCTTCTTCTAATATTTGCCGACCATTTAGAGTTACACCACCTGGCAATGTCATTCCTTCAAACTTGGAAAGGTTTTGACCCCACTGTCTTTTAATCAAAGCAGTTGTATATTCTTTTAGCCACATGTCATTATAGACATTGCTAAAGTTTGCTGGATCGACTACTCTATAGCACTCAATTATGATATAAGTATTTAGCTGAAAATCTGTATCCCATTCACCATCAAGGTATAGTCTATTTTGATGACGCACAAACCGAGTTTGCTCAGCACCATTCAACTTCATATCAAGAAGTGATAAGTACTGCATGGTCTGCTCGTAATGAGAAAGTGATCCGACAAAACCAAGATCGTAAATATCATTTAGGCGAAGTTGATATTTCGCACTAAACATATTATTAGATGTTGTGTCATCTAACGGTAAAATTCTTTGAATTGTAGTGATATCGTTAGTGATAGTAAGATATTCATTAGTGATATCAGTTGCTGTGATTTGATGCTTGACATAGTCACGATAGATAGCATCAGAGTGATATGTTTGCCAATACTGAATAGCTTCGTCAACCCTATCTTCTAGCTGATCCACGTCAACATTTATCTCGATCACCGGATGACCTAGGTGACGAAGACAATGATCAATCAATTCTTGTCTTGTGGTTGGTGCCATAATAGTATCCCGAAATGAATTGTTCGTTTGATACTATTTATATGTTTTACGATTTAAGGCTTTATGCGATCGCCGATATTTCAATAAATGGCCGCTGAAATTGCCGGTTGGCTGGTGCACTATTACCATCAAACCAAGTATTATAATGCCACCTAGCTTGATAACTGGCATTATAATCTCTGGCCATAATTTTCATTTCCCAAGCACTAGTCCAATCACTTAAATCAACCTTTCCATTTGTATAAGTAGTTGATCCTGCTGTAGTATCAATAAAATATTCAAATGTGAATGTATGATTAGAGTGTTCACTTGTATCATATCCAGTGGATACAGATTTATACCATTGATCTACCTCATTTCCATTAAGGTAAAATTTATAGTGATCAATACCACCAGAATTTAGTGCATCTCTATGAGCTATAAATCTATAACGTACGATTTTTGTTCCAGCTGGCGGTTGATAACTAATAACTGAACCAGTTAAATCAGCATAACTAGTTGATAAATCGAAAACGGCAGTAACATTTTGAGATGTTATTGCTCCCATCAACCCAGTCCTATTTGATCCATCACACCACATTCCAAGACATTCAATTATTTCACCAGGTCTATAACTAAATTCTGTAGCGTTTCCAGCAGTGTTAACTCTTAAAGGTGCCCCTGCAATACCAGAGCCATAAGCTATTTTGGCAGCTCCAACAGAATTATTTGCTAGGTTATTCAAATCTTCTCTTAAAAGTGGAAAGCCACCGACCTGATACGCATCATGGACCACAATTGTGTCTTTAGTCGTATCAATTGTAAGTTCGCCTTCAACTCCAGTAAACGCTGCGTGTTCTGCTGTTGTGCCACGTCTTAGTTGTACCTGCTTGGCCATTTATTAACTCCCGAGAAATTCTATTGTCATAATTTCATTATTATTTATAGTAATATTACTACCACTTGAATTATAGCATCTAATTTCAAAGTAATCATCGAACGCTGCTTGTTCAAGATAGAAAAAAGTATTAGTAAAATTAGCTTGTGCATTAAAATCTGCGTCGGCTATTTTAGAACCATTTTTCCAAAGTTCAACTGTGCAATTAGCGTTTGGATCAAATCTTAATGAAAACTTTAACCACGCTGCTGTCAAATCTTTTTGAAATCTAATTTTTTTATCTGAATCTTCAAATGCAATTCCAGTAATTCCACTAATCACAGAAGTAGGAAAAGCAATACGAGAAGTACTAGCGCCGACAATTTGTGTACTTGTTAAAGTTTGTGAAGTGGTTTTTCTCATAATAGTAGTACTAGCAACTCTTCCATCTGATACGTTTGACATATCAGCTTTTAGCATTGGAATACCACCACCAGTAGCACCATCATGAACTATCAATGCATTATTATTGATTGAAAGCTGGCCAGCACCTAAAAAGGCAGTTAGAATTAACTCTTCCCAACTTTCAGTAGTGACGTTAGTGTCAGTAATTATGCCCCAGTTATCAGTAGTAACGTTAGTATCAGTAATTACACCAAAATCGTCTGTTGTAAGTGTGCCAGTTGGATGTGGATTAACACCACCAGCTTCATCAGAAAACGGAATAGTTTTCCAGCCAGTGCCAGTATAAAGTTCCATATTTGTTGCACTAGGATCTGTATTCAGACGAAGGTAACCAAGAGTCTCAGTTGGTGGATCAGAAACTGTTATAACGTTTGCCATGCCTGTTTGGCTGTGTTGTATTACAACTTGACTATAAGAATAATTTGTTGGAATCTCAAATACAATTGAAACAGGAGTTGAAGCGTCGGTTGCTTTTGCGCCTTGAGTACCAGATATAATACCATCATTTGCTGTAAGTGCATATATGTTATCAGCATCGCTTGAATTAGTTTTTTCAGTATGCCTTAGCCATAATCCATGACCTATTGCGTGATTTATGAATGTATATTTTGATCCCTTATATAATACTAGACTAGACGTATCTGTTACGTCTGTTGCTGGATTTGATCTGTTATAATTTGCTGCCCAAGTCCAAAGCCACGGTTCATTTTGAAGAAATGCTGGATCACTTTGTAAAACATTTGATGTGACCTTTAAGTCAAATGTAAAATTTTCTCGGCCGCCAGTATTTGTAGTAGGTCTTTCAGCAGTAATACCACGAGGTATTTTAAGCGCGCCAATGTCTCCAGTTGAACTTGAATACCAAGAACAATCAGCTAAGTCAACTGAATTAGCTGCAATACCTCCGACATCTGCAATAGACGCTAAACCTCTACTTTTACTTGTCATTTCTTTATCCTAGTAAGTATCCACCAAAATAGTTTTGTATATCACGGGCACCGTATTGAACATATGCCATTATATAGTCATTAGCGGCTAAAGTAATAATAACTGTGTTTTGAACTTGAACATGGTTATTTCCATCATTTGGTTGCCATCCGTGGTATGCTTCTGCGCCAACATTCGAGCCATTTTTTCGAAAAACGGCCGTTTGATATTGACCACTCGTGTTTCCGGAGTCATAGGCTTGCGTCATCATATAAAACACATATGTCCCAGCGATAGGTGCAGTAAATCTACCTGTTCCAGTAGAATAATGAGAACCGATATTTACAATATCTGTGCCACCACTAGCAGTGCCAGCCGAATTACTGTCTGGAAAGTTTAAGTTATAAGCAAAAAACACTGGTTGATACGGCTTCGTGACACGGCCTGAACTGTCGATTTTCATGCGTTCATAAACGGTGTTTGATGAAGCGGTGTTAAAACTTAAATAATAAGCACCAGCACTGGTTAAGTCTGGATGTACGCCAACTTGAATTTGACCCGTGATTGGATTAACTGTAATGCCAGCTTTATTGTCCCCACTGTAATTGATTGCCAATCCAGTGTTGCCTGATAACGGCGCCTCAATCGTTAACGCTTCGTTTGGTGCCGCAGTACCAATGCCAACCCGATTATTCGTAGCATCGACATACAAAGTATTACTATCAACGTTAAGTTGATCTGTAGTTATTGATGTGTTTGTAATACTTGTTGCCATTACGCTACCTTCATAATCGTAAGCCAGTTAACCGTATCATTATCACCACTAAATATTCCACTATTATTAACTGCTACTCCAAATTCGATATAATCATTTGCAGAAGCAGTTACACATCGTGAAGTTCTCCCATGATAATATGGCCATCTACCCCACCCTTCAACATGCATGCGATGTATTGAAGTTCCATTAAAATTAACATATATATTTCCAGCAGCTGGTTGATTTTCTAATCTTATGGTACATTCAAAATAATATACACCAGCAGTTAAAAACGTAAACCTTCCTGTATTATTTCCATTTGCTATATAATCAGAATTAGTAGTTGGACCTATGCTAATTCCGCTTCTTGCAAGCGTTTGTCTTCCTCCAACAGTTTTCCAACCTACAATATAAGTGTTTCCAGTAGGAGTTGTTACGTTAGATGTAGTATCTGGTTGTAAAGAAACTATTGGTTGATAAGGTTGAATAATATGTCCATCTTTATCAATTCTCATAACTTCACGATGACTTACACCAGTGTGATGAGTTTCGAAAAAGATTTCATGATTACCACTAACTGTGTATTCAAATCCTAGAGCAGAACCACCAGTTGTACCAGTTGAATAAGCGCTACTACTATTAAGATATTCTATTCGTGTTTTATTATTTGTTTTAAGACGAATATTTCCAGTAGTTGTTAAAGACTCACTTCCGGTTGTTGTGCCAATACCAATATTACCATTGACATTAAGACCTGTAAGATTCCCAAGTGTCAACGTTCCATCTGAATGCACAGATAGATTATTACTCGATGAACCCGAATGCTTTAAATGTTCGAGTTCAAGAGTAGACATTAGGCACCTATTTCAGCTGCGGCCGCTTCAGCGTCTGCATTGCGTTGTGCTGCTGTTTTTACGACTTCCAAATCAAAAGCTTGTTCGATCTGAGCGTCAACACCAGTCGCAATTGCAACACCATTGGCATTACAGTGAGCTACCAAAGCAGCAATAATCTCATCTTGAGCAATTCTTGCACGATTGTGAAGTGCATTATCAGCCCAGTCTTGAACACTAGCTGCGGCATATTCGAGACACTTATTTTGTGTATCGGTAAGAGCTACAGTAATATTAGGCATTTCATTTCTCCTAGTTAAAAGTTAATTCCAAAGTTATTTATCCTAGCAAATAGCCGCTAAATTTGCAATGATGAAAATTGCTTATAATATTTCCGCCATTTGCTGATGTTTGAAAATACAAATACATTGTATCATTGCCAGCTAAATCCATAATCATTCCACCTTTGTATTCAACATGGTAATTGCCAGCTGCTTCTTTATATTCAAAATTTCTGTAATGATAATTACTATTTTTGTAAATGTCAACATAACCTTCACCAGTAGTAGTTGTTCTATCTGATAAAAGATGCCAGTAAAACCAATAATGACCAGTAATAGGTGCAGTAAATACGCCAGTTGAAGTATTGAAATGATTTCCAGTATTGAAACTTGTGCCACCAAATTGAATTATATTGCCAGGTGCTGTTGAGCTATTTGTATACACAGTAAATCCAGGCTGGTTTGGAAATAATACTCCAGCTCCATCCATTCTTGCAACAAGTCTATTTCCAATGTCTTGCGCATTCTGACCACCTTGCCATACAGTAAAATCAATACTATTATTTATTATTTGATTGCTATCATGGCGAGTTGTAATATTATGTCTATAGTTGTCACTTCCATTAAACCCAAATTCTATTTGCCTGCCAGATTGGCCACCGACATTTGTATCTCCAGATCTTAATTTTAATCCAGTGACTGAGTAATCTCCATCAATTGTTAATGGACCTGTTAAAGTAGTAGCAGTATTATCAACAACTAAGTTACTTAAGTCAATACTATTTGTTCCAGCAACTGCTGGAACTGTAAGATCATAATAACCTGAACTTGTACCTGATAAACGAATTGAACTCATACCACGACCCACCTTGATGTTGCACCAAGAGTAACTGTAACGCCTGATCCTAATGTAACTGGTCCAGCTGTTACTGCCGATTTACCAGTTGGTATTGAATAACTATTTGCAAGTGTCTGACTATTTTCCCAGAGTACACCTTCTTTAGCTCCATCAACTGAAGCCCAATCTGCAGTAGTACCATCGGTTGTAAGAAACTGCCCTGCATGACCCGACTGATCTGGAACTGCAGCACCAGCCGCTAACTTGGCAGCAGTAACAGATGCATCTGCAATTTTAGCAGTAGTAACAGCATCATTTGCCAGTTCAGCCACCGTGACTGAGTTATTGGCAAGATCATCGGCCACAATAACATCAACACCAATCTTGGCTGAGTTAATTGCGTTATCTGCGATTCCTGATGTTTGTACCTGACGAAAAGGCATTTATTACTCCGGTTCGGTTGGCCATGTTACATTGGCCAGAGTCATCTTATTATCAGTAATAGTTGCTGATGGATTATTTGCTGGCATATCTCTAAGCTCTTGACGATATGTAGTATATGCGTCTTTTAGTGTTTGAGGAACGTCTGCACCTTGAGACCAATCAGTATTTTTAAGCTTTTTATTTCTTTCCAGTCTTATAAGTTGGATTGCAGTATCGGCTTTTACTTGATCAATGTCAAGATCAGCCCATGTAACATCACTTGACGTAAGATTGACCCATTCACTGGTTGACTCATTCCATTTATATGTGTTTGCATAGAACTCCGCCTCGTTCGCTGGAGCTTCTACGTCTGCTCTCCATACACCGTTTGGATTGATAGCTAGTAGTTTATCAATTAACATTAGTTAGTACCTCTATATTCCCAAATTGACAATCTCGATGAACCATACTGATATGAACCAACAGTTCTGTTATGATACCAGGTTGTTGTATTTGATCCAGTACTTGCTCCAGAATAACCATGAAGTTGATAAACAATTTGCTGTGTTGTATTGGGTGCATCAATAATATAACTCGTGTGCTGTTCAGCCGTTGAGTTACTATCAGGATCATAGTCGTTCTTATCTGGAGTATCAGTATAAGTATTTGACCAAATATCTGCATCATACGTTGATACACGAGTTGGAGTTGCTCCACCAATTCCTCTTTTGATGCCTACACCAGCTGCGTGACCAGTTTCATGAAAGTATGACCAAACGATATAAAACTTACTGTCTGCAGATTGAGGAGTAAGTGTAATTTCTAAACCCGGTATTTGAACTCCAGCATTAGTCGCGGTAAATGTTGTTTTACTCTTATCCCAAGCAAAATAATGATCAATGATACCAGATTGCGGCGCAATCTCCATTGCATTACCGGCAGCATTAACTCTTGCCACACTGAAAGGAGCTCCCGAACCTCTACTTACTTTTGTAATTCCAATACTAGCATCTGCTAGGTTATTCAAATCTTCTCTTAAAAGAGGAAATCCACCAGCCTGATAACCATCATGAACTGTAAGTGTATCTTTGTCGGTATCGACAAAAAGTTCTCCTAGAGCTCCAGTGACGCTTGACAGCTCGGCAGTCGTACCTCTTCTTAATTGTACTACTTTTGCCATCTGTTAACTCCCAATAAATTCGATTAGCAATGTATCTTTATCTGTAATAGTTATTGTACTACCTCCAGATTGATATAGTTTAAACTCAAAAGTATCTCCAAAATTTACTGATTCAATCCACGATATAGTAGCATGATATGAAGAATCAATATCATAATCAGAATAAGTTAAATGAGAACCATTTTTCCATACTTGCAGAGTGCAATCTGCTGAAGGTTTAATTTTTAGCTCAAACTTAAAATAACTATTATTAACATCTTTATTTATAGTAAATATCTTATTAGAATCAGATACTGCTATATTTGAAATTCCTGTTTCAATAGCATTATCAAAAGAAAGCCTTGCAGTATTTGAACCTTGAACAGCAACATTAGTTAAAGTTTCTGTATTTGCTCTAAAAAAACTATATTTTGTATTTACTAAATCAACAGATAAATTAGACATATCGGCTTTTAGCATTGGAATACCACCGCCGGTAGATCCATCGTGCGCTACAAGAGCTTTATCTGCGTTTTGAGATACATCACCAGCATTTCCAAAAGCAGTTACTATTGCTGGCCCAAAGTCATCAGTTCCTGAAGCTGTATTCAAATCTTCACTACCGGTATCACTATTCCAATCTTCAGCTGGATCAAAGCTTCCAGTTGGATGAGCAATAATATTACCATTGGCATTTGAGCCACCAATACCAGCCCAACCTTGGCCAGTATAATATTCAATTGATGTTCCAGTTGTTTCATCAGATCCATCAAGACGAGATGTGTTTACTCGAATATATCCAAGAGTTTCAGCTGGCGCATTAGCAACTGGAATTACGTTAGCCATACCAGTTTGCGAGTGTTGAATTACTACTTGATTGTATGCATAATCACTTGGAATAGTAAATACTAAAACAGCAGGTGTTGAAACGTCAGCCGCCGTGGCACCATTAGTACCTGAAGTAATTCCATCTGAAGCAGTAAGTGCATATACATTACTTGGATCATTAGCATCTGTTTTTTCAGTATGCCTTAACCACAGACCATGACCTATTGCATGGTTGTTAAAAGTATAAGTTGACCCTTTGAATAACGTAAGTGCTGAAGTATCAGTTACATTAGTAGCAGCTGAAGTTCTATTATAGTTTGCAACCCAAGACCATAGCCACGGCTCATTTTGAAGAAAACCAGGATCACCTTGTGCCACATTAGCAGTAACTCTTAAATCAAAGGTAATTACTTCTCGTCCACCTTGAATTGTTGTGGGTCTTTCGGTTGTTGTACCGACGGGAAGTTTTAGACCACCGGCATCTAGTAAACTAGAATCACTATACCAGTCACAGTGATGAAGTCCAACAACGTTGTTGGATATCGCTGGAGCTGTTACCGAATCATCGGCCAGTGATAGTGCTGTGATCTGATCTAAAGCCATTTATTACTCCGGCATTGGATTATTTGTTTTAATATCGTTAATAAAGGTATAAAACTCACCAGTCTTAGCTAGTTCGCCAAAGTGACCTGCATGAATATCATTCCAAAGTTTTTCTAATTGAGTATGATAGCCATAATCGAGCTCACCTCCCATATAAGCAAGATGGCGAGTATTCTTTACAGCCTGTGCTGCAATACCAGCCTGAACTTCAGCCCATGTTGGTGCAGTCACACCTTCTGGCCAAGTCAAAGCATTATATTCTGCTTCGGTTGAAGGAGGATCACCTTCGTAGGAGTTTGGTTCTTTACCAATTGAAGTTAAATATTCATCAAAATTTGCCATTATTTACTCCTATACGTAAAATTCTGTTATAACACAATATGAAACCTGTTGGGCACCTCTTGCGTCATCACTAGCATTTGGATTCCAAATGTTATATGGCCGAATAGCTGATCCATCTGTGCTATGCCATCCTAGATCACACATAAAATTACCAGTACCATTACCTAGTTCGGCTGGTGTCCAGATTCTATCAAACTCTGCGTGAACATCATTATTAGCATAGTAACCACCATGATAATACCTACAGCCTTCATATGTTTCTATAGTACCTCCACCAGGATTAGTCATTTTCATTTTCATAAAAAAACCTGGATATGAGTGTTTTTGATATCCGGGTAGATAAGCATAAACTCTTAAATGAGTATCAGCTTTTTGTTTTACAAAGTAGTTACTAGAATTAAATGGTGTCCATACCCAGTAACTACTAGTAGTAGTAGGTAATGAAGTTCGAACAGAATAAGTTACTTTATCGACTTGAATTGTCTTACCAGCTACTCCAAACTCAAATCCATTTGCAGCGCTGTTAATCTTAATTGCTTGTCCAGCTGTGCCCGATCCATGAGCAAGTTTTGTAATACCAATCGTACTGTTTCCAAGATTATTCAAATCTT
>Ga0222719_10000864_pt1 | contig 30154 bp, 34 predicted proteins | sample C33_34DmetaG_FD_165039 | JGI IMG/M metagenome (GOLD analysis project Ga0222719, IMG submission 165039) | Estuarine water microbial communities from San Francisco Bay, California, United States - C33_34D | ecosystem: Environmental > Aquatic > Marine > Unclassified | place: USA: California... | reverse complement strand
CGACCAGGTCGTACCCGGCGCCGCCCTGCATGCGGTCGTCAATCTCGCCGCAGAAGGTCTCGAGGTCTCGGTGGTGGTAGGTGAGGTAGATGGTCTGGTGAATGTTGTTCACAGCGTCACCGCCCACGCGACGTAGACGACGGCAAAGAGCCAGAGGGAGAAGACGCCGAAGACCGCGACGGGCTCGGTGCCGAGCTGCTCGAGGTCGGCCTGGGTGGCCTTGGGGAACTCAGGGTTGGGCGTCCACCCGGCAGGGGGGCGGAGGGGCTCGCCGTCGAGGGGGTGAAGTCCGTGTCGCATGGTGTCTCCGAGGTTGCACCGCTGAAGCCCCCTCCGCCGGAGCGGTAGGGGGCGGGGCGAGCGGGGCCGCTTAGGCGAGGTGCGCGTAGCCCTGCGCCTCGAGGCTCTGGAGATAGCCGCGCCGCCAGTCGGCGAGCCGCCAGCCGGTAGGGCCATCGGCGTAGTCTTCGCAGACATCCAGGGAGGCCGACGCCGCCCAACCCTTCGTGATGGCAAAGGCGACGGCCTTGCCAGCCTGGCGGCCAGCGTTGAAGGAGTCAACGAAGAAGGAGGAGGAGGAGGGGCGCATTCTGACTCCGCGCAGCGTGGAGGGTTCATTCCCTTGGCACACTCCATACTTACCAGGTTGGTCGGAATGGTGCAAGGACAATCCGGCGGAATGGTGGGAAAAAGAGTGGGGACAGTGAGAACCCCCACCCCGCGCCCATTCTCGCCATTCCTATAGTATTTGCACTATTTCACCCCCCACCACGCCTCCCGCCCGACGCCTCCCTGCTTCTCCTTGAGTGGTACTAGGTGGTTAGGGGTTAGCTAGTACTAGCTATGGAAAGGGGTAGTCATAGAAAAGCGCGGGGCGTTTCTTGCCACCACCCGGGACCAACTCCCGCAGAAGGGCCGCAGGGGCTACAGTGTCTGCATAGGAGGCGCCGCAATGAACCCCCCACCGTCCGAAGACCGCCTGCTCTCGCCCGAGCAGATTGACCGCCAGCTCGCCTCTCTCGCCGTCGAGGCCCTCACCTGCATCGAGCGCGTGCTGCGGGGCAGTGCCAAGGCCAACAAGGCCCAGCTCGACACCGCCTGGCGGGTGGTCGACATGGCGCGAGACTACGAGGCCCCGAGCCTCGAGGCGCCCGAGGTGGAGGAGCTGCGCAACGTGCTGCAGCTCATCGGCGAACGGTGAGGCCCTTTGTACCCGGGGCCGTGCCCCCGCAGCTCGTGCCCCAGGTCGGGCAGCTCATGGGGTGCCCCTCGGCCTTCGCTCGGCTGCACCGCGTGCAGGACAAGGACAGCGCCGCCCTCATCCCCTTCGACGCCCTGCCGATGCAGCAGAAAATCTTCGACGCGGTCGAGGCGGGGCACAACCGCATTCTCGTGGTGAAGGCGCGCCAGGTCGCGGCGACGACCGCGTGCAAGATGGTCTTGCACCAGAGGTGGTCGGCCACCCGGCACGCCGCCCTCTTCGCCATCGTCTCGCTTCGGGCAGAGAGCGCCACGGCCCTCCTTGACGACAACCGCAGGTGGATGGACGACCCGCCCACCATCCTGCGCCGCGAGCTCGACACGAGGGCGAAGGGCGAGCTTCGCCTCGCCGACACGGGCGCCACGCTCAAGGCCTTCACCTCGAGGAGCTCGACCGGGCTGCGGTCCTTCTCTCCCAAGGCCGTTCTCCTCTCCGAGTTTGCCTTCGCCCTCGACCAAGACGAGCTGCTCGCCCAGGCCCTCAGCGCCGTCGGCGACGGGCTGCTCATGGTGGAGAGCACCGCGAACAACCCGGGCGACGCCTTCTCCCGCCTCATCGCCGGCGCACCGGAGAACGGGTGGCTTGTGCTCACGCACTGGTGGCACGAGCACCCGACGTACACCGACCCGGTGCCCGACGACTTCGAGCCGACCGCCGAGGAGAAGCAGCAGCAGGCGGCCCACCACCTCACCCTCGGGCAGCTCGCCTGGCGGCGCAGGTATGAGCAGACCCTCGGCCCGCACAAGTTCCGGCGCGAGTACCCCGCCACCCTCGACGACTGCTTCCTGCAGCGAGAGGGCGGGTGGTTTGACGACGCGAGCCTGCAGGCCATGCACGTCGTCGCGCACGAGCTCGTGGGCGACCACGGGGGCAGGGAGATTGAAGGGCCGCACAACCACGACCGCTACGTCATGGGCGTCGACGTGGGCGGGGGCGTGGGCGGTGACTACTCGGCCCTCGCCGTCGTCTCGGTGAGCACCCGGCAACCGGTGTACATGGAACGCAACAACCGGGTGACGCCTGCGGCCTGGGCGCATCGGGTCGTGCAGGTCGCCAGCCGCTACAACCAGGCGCTCGTGCTCGCCGAGAGCAACAACCACGGGCACGCCCTGCTGCTCGAGATGGAGCACTGCGGCTACCGGCAGCAGTGGCGCGGGCCGAAGGGCAAGCCGTGGGTCACCACTCTGCAGAGCAAGCTCGAGGCCCTCGACACCCTGCGGGAGGCGATGCAGGTCGTGCAGGTGCTCGACCGGGTGACGTGGCTCGAGCTGCGAGCGCTCACCGTGCCCGCTGGGAAGGTTGCCCCCGAGGCACCTCGCGGGGGGTATGATGACAGCGCGGTCGCCCTGGCGCTCGCCTACCGATGCCTGCGCGACGTGCCGCCCTCGTGGCGCACGCAGGCTCTCCAGTCTTCCCGCACCCGGATAGACGACCTCATCTCTGCCTCGCGCGCCCGCCGCTTGCGCTCCTCTTCCCTGCCCTTCTGAGGCCCCGATGCTCGAACCCTCCGACGTTTCCGACCTCGTTGAGCAGCACGACCTCTACTTCGAGGGCCGGCGCGACGAGCTGCGCGAGCTCCGCCGCCTCTACATGACGCGGTTCTGGCAGAACGAGAGCGAGAACGCCCTCGACGGCATCCTGCGCACCGAGGTGCCGAAGGCCTACGCCGTGGTCGAGAGCTACCTGGGCAGCCTCTACGCGAAGAACCCGGCAGTGCGCGTCGAGCCCGACCTGCGCGACCGGGGCAACCCCGAGGTCGCCGAGGCGACGGCGAATCAGTACCTGCTCACCATTCGCGAGCAGCTCGAGGACGCGACCCGCCTGGCGCTCATCTACCCGTGCGCCTTCCTCAAGCTCGCCCCCGAGGAGAGCGTCGACCCGCTCAAGCGCGTCTCGTGCGCCGCCCTCCCGCCTTGGGAAGTCATCGTTGACGCAACCGCGTGCTCGTGGGACCAGCAGCGCCACGTCGGGCACGTCTACCTCATGCCCCTCGACGAGGCGGCCGTGCGCTTCTCGAAGCCCGAGGAGGCCTTCACGAGCCGGTCGTACTCGAAGTGGATTGAGCAGGCCGGCACCGCGAACACCCGCATGCGCAACATCGAGGCGAACGCCGGGGCCGTGCCGACGAAGGAGCAGTGGGTTCGGGTGGTCGAGCTGTACGACTTGCGCGAAGACCGCCTGCTCGTCTGGTCTGCCGACTACGACAACGGGCAGTCCTTCCTCTTCGAGGGGGTGACGGTGCAGGTAGGTGCCCTCGACCGCGAGGCAGACGCCGAGGCCGAGGCCCCCGAAGTCGAGCTCGAGCACGAGCGCACCGGCATCCCCTTCAAGAGCGCCTCGGGCCGCCCCGTCGTGCCCATCCTCCCGCTCTACTTCTCGCGCGACCCCGACACCCCGATGCGCGGCTACAGCCTGCTCGCACGGTCCCTCGACCAGTTCCGCGAGATGAACGTCATGCGCACCTATCAGGCGCAGGGCGTGCGGCGCATGGCTCGGCAGTGGATGGTCAAGGCCGGCTTCTTGTCCGAAGACGCAGCCGCCAAGATTGCCCAGGGCATGGACGGCGAGTTCGTCGAGGTCGACCTGGCGCCCGGCCTGCCCCTCGAGGGCAACATCCTCCCCGTTCCCCAGGCGCCCATCCCGGGCGACATCACCTTGTACGCCGCGACCGTCGACGGGGACATCCGCGACGCCGGGCTGCTCGCACCCTTCACCCGGGGCGAGGTGACGAAGAGCACGGCAACCGAGCAGAACCTGCTCGCCGCCTACACCTCAAGCGAGATCGGGCGCATGGCGCGCATTCGCGACGCCGTCATCACCGGCATCGCCCGCACGTACAACGTCATGCTCTCGGTGGTGCTGGGCGACGACGCCGAGCCCCTCGCCCTGCCCAACCCCGTCGGCCCCACCATCCTCTCGGCCGACGACCTCACGGGCGACTTCGGCTACTGGGCAGTGGACGCGGGCACGACGCCGATGAGCGACCTGTCGAAGCAGCAGAGCCTCGAGCGCCTGGCGCCCGTGCTCGTGCAGCTCGGAGCCGACCCCGCCCTCATCCTCGAGGAGATGGTGCGCGTGTTCCAGCTCCCCGAGAACCTTGCGACCCCTGCCCCACCTCCACCCGCACCCGAGGCCGTCGCAGAAGCCGAAGGTGCACCCCTCCCGCCGGCGGCGTTGCCGCCTGGAGTCTGACCCATGCCCATCTCCGTCGGCCCTTCCGTCCCCATGCGCGACGTCCCACCCGAGCTGGCGATGCTCGCCGGGCAGGCCGACGCGGCCGTCGGTGACGAGCTCGCGATGCTCATGCAGCCCGCCGAGAGCCCGTACAACACCAAGGTGCTCAACGCCCTCGCCAAGGCCGTCGCAGACGCCGCGAAGGTCATGGGCATCGAGGTGATGCCGGAGCAGTACTCCGAGGCCACCACCGAGCTCGAGCCCGACCTCGTGCGCTTCCTCTCGATGCTCTACGCGGCCGCCGACGACTTCGGCAAGCCGTTCCCCGTCGAGCTCGCCGACGTGCGACGCGACGCCGACCTCACCGCGATTACCGCGCACCTGCTCGAGCTGGCCAAAGACAAGGAGTTCGAGGCCTTCCTCGACGCCCCCGTCGACGGTGAGCCCGAGGGCGAGGTCGATGTCGACATCAACATCGAGGCCCCCGACGGCGAAGAGGTCGAGGAAGAGGCCGACTTCGACTTCGGCGCACGCATGCGGCCTCGGGGCTGACATGGCCTTTGAGAGCCTGCGCGCACGATTCAAGAAGGCCTTCGGCTTCGGGGGCAGGGCTCGCACCGTGCTACCCCGCAGCCGTGGGGCGCAGTACGTGCAGGCTTTCGGCGGTGACGTTCGCGCAACGCTCATCTCGGCCATCGAGCGCAAGCAGCCCGTCTCGTTCTACTATGACGACAAGTGGCAGCCCGACGGCGTTATCGGCAAGCTCGGCATGCGCATCGGCAACCCCCACGCCATGTGGGTCGGCGACAACGGCACGACGTACCTGCACATGTACGTCGACCCGCAGAGCGCCAGCGCCACCGGCGACCTCCCGGGCTGGCGCACGTTCATCATCGGCCGCATCACCGGCCCGAGCATCCTCGAGCTGGGCACCCGCATCTTCGGGCGGCCGATTCAGTTCGTGACCGCACCCGACTGGAACCCCGCCTATTACTCGGGAGTGGGCACCCCGATTGCACTCATCAAGTAGGGAGACGGACCTATGAGCGAAGCAACGAGCGAGGCACCCAGCCTCACCCCAGAGAGCAACGCACCCCCCATTCAGAGCACCGCGCAGACCGTGCTCGAGCAGGCGCAGGCGCAGGTTGCCGAGGCCGAGGCGAGCGACCAGGCCGTCGAGGTCGAGGTCGAGACCACGAGCGAGGAGGGTGAGACCACGACGAAGGGCCTCTCGTGGAACGACGCCTTGAAGCGCGTGCCGCCCGACATCGCGAAGCTCATGCGCAACATGCAGGGCGACTACACCCGCAAGACTCAAGAGCTCGCCGACCAGCGCAAGGAGCTCCTGCGCGAGCGCGAGGCGCTGCTCAAGGGCCGCGACGCCATCGAGGCGCCCGACGAGGTGCCGGATTACGACCCCTTCGACGAGGGCACCATCAATGCCCGCATTGAGCGCGAGGTCGCCCGACGCCTGCAGGAGGTGCTTGAGCCGATGCAGCGCGAATACGAGCAGATGGCGGCCGAGGACAGCTACCAAGCGTTCCTCGTGGAACACCCCGAGTTCAAGACCGACACCGACCTGCGCAACGAGGTGCAGCTGCTCCTCGAGGGCAACAGCGGCCTCGACCTCGAGACGGCCTACTGGGCAGCGAAGGGCAGGCAGGCGAAGCACCAGGCCGCAGAGAACAAGCGGGCAGAGGCAGCGAAGCGCAAGGCAGCGAAGGAGGCAGCGCTCAAGGGCACCGGCTCCGCCCGCCGCGCACCGGGCACGGGCCGCCCGCCCAACGGCGACTTGCGGCGCATGAGCAACGCCGACCTGCTCGCCCTGGCGAAGACGATGAGCACGAACCGGCGACGGTAGCAACGGCGAGCCGCCTGCGCTACAGTGCGGGCAGAGCGTAGGGCACCCCTCCGTGGACCCTGCGGCCGAGCACCCGAGCACCGGGCACGCTTTACCGTAGAGTTCCACCATCCCATCGGAGGGCCACCACATGGCACCCCAGTCCGTTCTTACGACCACCCTGCAGCTCCTGCGGGACAAGCTGGTCGACAACTCCTTCCTCGCCCACCCGCTCATCCGCGCCATCGAAGAAGCCGGCAACCTCGTGCAGGTGTCCGGCGGTGCTCGGGTTGACCAGCCCGTCATCTTCGGCGATCACAGCAGCATCACCGAGCTGTCCAACGGCTTCGAGCCCGTGAGCATGGCGGTCACCGACCCCTTCCACACCGCAAAGTTCGAATATTCCAACTTCACCCAGCCGATCATCCTCTCGGCCGTGGAGAAGGCTGCGAACAAGGGCGACCTCGCCGTTGTGAACATCCTTGAGAGCAAGATGCGCAACGTCATGTTGTCGCTCAAGAAGGAGGTCTGCAAGCAGATCATCGTCGGCGACTCGAGCCGCATCACGACCCTGCAGACCCTGAACGGCAACGGCACCACCGCACTCGCAGCGAGCTCCACGGGCTGGCTCGAGGGCGTCGCCCAGGCCTCGCAGGCCAACAGCGTCGGCGGTCTCTCCAAGACCACCTACCAGGCGCAGAACTGGTACAACCAGTTCACCGACGCGGGCGGTACCCTGGCGCTGGCGGACATCGACGAGATGTTCATCAACACCCAGCTCTACAACCCGAGCGGCACGACCCCCGACATCATGCTCATGTCGCCCCAGTGCTACGCGGCCTTCCTTGCCCTCATGGACAACCGCATCCAGTACATCAACGTGACCGACCGCGAGGGCCTGAACGCCCAGATGGTGGCCACCTACCGGGGTGCCCGCATCTACGTCGACCCGAACCTCGGCTTCACCGCGAACGCCGGCTCGGGCATGGGCGCCAAGGCCGTCTCGGCCTACCTGCTGAGCTCCGACCAGTTCCAGCTCTACGTCGACACCGACGGCTTCTTCAACGTCTCGGACATGATGCCGGTCCCCGGCACCGCCACCGAGGCCGCGATGGTCTTCTGCCGCATGCAGATTGTGACCGGCCATCTCGCATCCCACGCAATCCTCATCGACGCGGAGGCCTGAGCCATGGCTACCTCTACTCTCATTCAGTTCCTCGCCGAGGGCGAGGCAGGCGACACCAGCAACCGCCGGCAGCTCGAGACCTTTCTGGCCTCCGGTGCCATCGCCAAGGGCGACTGGGTGCAGTTCGACGACAGCAAGACCGGCGCCGACCGCGTGCTCTTCGTGAAGGAGGCCGCAACGGTCGCCACGAAGGGCAACGCTGCCGCCTTCGGTGTCGCCATCGACGACGCTGCAGCCGACGAGCAGGTGCGGGTCGTGGTCTCCGGCTACGTCTCCGAGGCCTCCGTTGCAGGCGCTACCGTCGCCGGTGACGCCCTGGTCGGCCCCATCGGGACCGCTGGCCAGGCCGAAATCGAGGTGCCCGGCACCACGACGGGCAGCGTGTGCGGCATCGCCCTCGACGCTGACACTGCCGGGTACGCGCCCGTCTACGTCATCGCCAAGTTCTGAGCCCCTTGGAGGTTGCCGATGAACCTCGGCCAGCTCGTCGACTTCGTCGGCAACCTTCTCGACTACGACCCAACCAACACCGCGTACCGCGAGCAGCTCGTCAACCTGCTCAACGACGCGCAGACCCGGTGTCTCACCGATAGGCCCTGGGCGTTCGCCATGCGCGACCGCGTGCTCAAGGTCTACACCGACGGCTCGCAAGACATCGGCTACACGAACGGCTCGGCGGTGCTCTCGGGCACCTTCGACTTCAACACGTCGACCGTCACCCCGGGCAGTACGCTCACCGGGGCCGTGCTGCTCTTCACCGACAGCACCGGCGCAACGCACGAGCACACGGTTGCCTACGTCGAGAGCGCCAGCGTCGCGCACCTCGACCGCCCCTACCTGGGCGCTTCGGGCACCTACACCACGACGACCAGGCAGCGCGAGGTCTACCTGCCTTCCGACTGCATGACGGTCGACAACGTGTCCGACCCGCACGTCGGCATCCCTGCGAAGGCGCTCTTCTTGTCGAAGTTCGAGCGCGAGGATGCGAACCTCGACCCCGACCTGCTCGGCACCATCGAGGCCTACCTGCCCTCCGAGGGGCGCAGCGTGCCCGCCCCGCAGACGCCCAGGGGCGTCGCCACGGTCGCAGCCGTCGGGCAGGGCACCCGCACCATCAACCTGTATATGGTCAACGTGCGCGGCCCCGCCGCCACGAACTTCGCGGTGTACCCGCTCAACGTCTCCGACGGCTTCGAGAGCGCCTTCTCGAAGGTCGGCACCTACTCCTTGAGCGACACGCAGACCCTCGAGCTCACGCCCGAGACCCTCGAGAAGCGCACCGGCCTCTACCGGCGGTACTACTTCACCTGCGAAGAGGCGAACATCCTCGCCCCCGTCCGCATCCGCAACGCCAACGCCGAGGGCGGCGTGGCTGTCAACGTTGACACCGTGCCCCCGCAGGGCGGCGTCACCCTCAAGCCCGACCTCTCTCTCTCGACCTTGAGCGGGCAGGCGTTCCAGAGCGAGGCCGTGCGGTACCGCTGGAACCAGTCGGCGGTCTACCAGTCGGTGCAGCTCTACCCGCACCCGTCGGCCGACCAGGACCTCAACGTGCGCATGCTCATCACCGCCCCGCGCATGCTCGAGGACCAAGACAGCCCGCTCGTGCCGCACAGCTACGCGCAGCTCATCGCCTACGCCGCCCTCGAGCAGCTCACGCTCAAGGTCGCGAACCCGGCCCTCTCGGCGGTCTACGCCCGCAAGAAGGACGTGCTCTACAAGGGCATGGAGCAGCGCTTCTTGAAGATGGTGCCGAGGCGCATCATCAAGGGCACGCCGACCGCCGGCTACCGCTACGTGCGCAACCCGTTCGGCCCGTTGAAGTTCACATGAGGCAGAATGTCTACCAGACTCCGGTGCCGGGCGGCATCGAGACGCGCCTGCAGCAGAACCCGCAGAACGCGAGCGAGGCGCAGAACCTTCGCATTGACAAGCGCACAGGCGGCTGGTCAACCCGCGTCGGCTACGAGCCCTACGTCACCGGTGCCACCGACTGGGACCCCTTCGCAAGCGTCGGCCCCATCACCTCGCTCCACGTCGCCCAGGGATTGACCGGAGGAGCTCGGCAGCACATCCTCTTCGAGGAAGACGGCAACCTGCACCTCGTCTACGAGGCCTCGGGCACCACGACCCTCCTGCGCACCCTCGCCACCGACCGGCACGTCCCCGCACCCACCGAGGCGGGGAGCTGGTACACCGATACGGCCTACGGCACCGTCATTACAAACGGCGTAGACCGCCCCGTCATCGTCAAGCCGTGGCCCCTGGGCACCGCAGCGGAGAGCACGAGCGCCTTGCCGCAGGTCATCCGGGGCTTCGGCTTCGAGGGCCGCCCAGCGCCCGCCCTGGCGAACCTCGTGAAGCCCTACCCAGCAAGCCCGGCGGCCAACCCGCCGAAGATTAGCGGGGGCGGTGCGGTGACCCTCTGGTGCCCGACGGCAGGCGACGCGGTGCCCGACGGGGGCAGGTGGGGCATCGGCCTCGGCAAGAACGAGGACACCAACCCGGGGGCCGAGAGCCTCTTCGCCTGGTCCGTGTCCTTCGTCACCGACACGGGCAGCGAAGGACCCCTCAGCACGCCCGCAGAGCAGTCGTGGGAGCTCCCGGGCAGTGCCGAAGGGTTCCGCAACGGGGTCGCCGTCAACCTGCCCACAGGGCCGCAGGGCGTCGTTGCGCGCAAGCTCTACCGCACCGCCAACTACTCGCAGGACGCGAAGAACCCCGAAGACACGGCGCTCTACCTCATCGACATCATCCGCAACAACGTCGACACCATCTTCCTCGACGCCGTGCGCACCGCGAACCTCGGCAACCCTGCGCCCGAGCGGCTCACCCTGCCGTTGCCTGCACCCGCTGCACGCTTCTCGGCTTTGTTCGCGGGCTGCATGTTCCTCGACGGGGGCGTCGCAGAGCCGCGCACGCTCTTCTTCTCGACCGCCGGCCTCATCGAGCAGTTCCCCGACACCAACTTCATCGAGCTCGCCTCGAGGGGCGGAGGCATCACCGCCCTGTTTCCCCACTACAACGACCTGCTCGTCTTCCGCGAGGAGTCGATCGACGTGGTGCGGCGCAACGAGGGGGGCGGCTTCACCGTCTCCACCATCTCCGACTCGGTGACGTGCAGGGCTCCGCACAGCATCGCCACCGTGCCCGGCCTGGGCGTCGTCTTCCTCGCCCGAGATGGTGTGTACGCACTCACCGGCGGCTTCGAGGGCGGGGCGACCTCCGACCTCATCAACCTCACGGTGAGCCTCGACGGCCTCATCGAGCGCATCACACCCGACCTGCACCCCCGGGCCGTTGCGGTGTACTCCAGCAAGGAGCGCGAGTACCAGCTCCACGTACCCGTCGACGGCAACGACCGGCCGAACCTCGGCCTCGTGCTGCACCTCGACCGGCTCGCCGTCATCGAGACCTTGAGCCCCTGGACAAGCCGCGAGGGCTTCCCCGTCGGCGCGCTCGCAACCCTGCACGACGGCACGGTGCTCTTCGGGCACAACGTCGGAGACGAGAGCGGCGACGCGGACACCGAGCGGGGCGTCTTCGTCATGTCCGGCAAGCGTGCGCTCGGGGCAACGAGGAGCGGCGGTGCACTTGTGGACAACGACCCGCCCACGAGCGTCTACCGCAGCGCCTGGCACGCCTTCGGCGACCCGCAGCAGCAGAAACAGGTGAGCTACGTGACCCTGTGGATGCTCACCACGGGGCAGCCCGAGGTCCAGATTCGGCACTACAAGGACTTCAGCTTGACCGCGACGAAGGAGGCGACCTATCGAGCGCAGCCGCCCGACGCGGCCGAAATGCTCGTGCTCGACTCTGCCGAGCTGGGGAAGGGTGCGTATCGAGACGAGCGCCTTGTGCCCCTGCGCTTCTCGGTTGCCCACCAGTCGGCCGCTTGGTTCTGCTTCGAGATTGAGACGACCGACGACCTGGTGCTCGTTGGGTACGAGTACGAGTACACCTCGAAGGGCACGCGGGTCGTGGCAGGGGTGCGGGTATGACCAAGAAGTGGACGCAGCGCGAGGCGACCACCGGCCTCACCGTCTCGCCCGAGCTCGTCAACACCGAGCTGCGCGCACAGCAGAGCGCCATCACCTCGCTCGACCGCACCCAGCTTCCCGCCAACAGCATCGACGACACGCGGCTCAAGGACTACGCCCTGCACCGGGTCTACGCCGAGAAGCTCTACCCCTCGGGCGGGAGCTCACCCGGCGAGCAGGACGCAGCCCGAGACGCCGACGTGGGCACCATCGGGTGGATTAGCGAGACCCTGCAGGTGCAGACGGGCGGGTGGCGCAACGTCTCCACGCCCTTCGAGATTGACTTCGCCGGCGGGCAGCTCTTCATCGAGTGGTCGTGCAACGTCTACGCGCACAACATCTTCGCCTTCGGCTTGAACGACGGCCTGCCCGGTAGCCCGAACACCGTGCGCCTTCGCATCCTCGTGAACGGCGTAAACATCGCCGAGCGTCGAGGCGGCTACGGCCACCAGACGAGCCGGCTCATGGCCTCGCAGCTCTTCCCGCAGGGCACGCTCGAGGTCGCGCTGCAGTTCAAGAGCACGCCCGCTTCGCAGGATTGCGCCGACACCGACAGCGGGGACAACACGCCCTATTGTCACGTCTGGAACAACCGGTATCTGATTGTCGGGAGGCACCGATGAGCCGCATCACACGGGGCCGCATCGTCGACGGCGACACCCTCAACGCCGCCAGCCTCAACGACCGCTTCGACGACTACACGCAGACCGACCTGAACGGCTTCAACCTGCGCGACGGTGCGCTCGACCTGGCGCACTTCACCAACGCCCGGTTCCTTGCCCCCGAGCAGTTCTCGGCCATCATCGGCAACAACGACTGGACGCACACCAGCACCAACACGGTGACTGGGCAGAGCACGGGCGCTTCGCCCTACGTCACCCAGGACGCGGGCAGCACCGATACGGTGCTCTCCTTCGGCGCGGGCGGCGTCACCGTGTCCCCTGGCGAGGTGCTGCGCGTCTACTGGGACCTTTCGGTACGGCCTCGTTGGGAAGGGTCGCAGCCCTGGCTCGCCGACGCCTACCTCAAGTACACCTTCCCCGTCGTGGGTGGCGGCTTCGTCGACATCGCCAACGCCTTCGGGTGCTGGGCGTTCTGGCTGCAGTGGGACACCACGAGCAACGCCCTCACCAACTTCGTCAACGTCCCCGGGCAGGGTGACTTCAATACGGTCGTGGTCTCGACCCGGGGCGGCAACCAGCTCGACGACTGCCAAAGCACGAGCATCGTGCCGACGGTGCACGAGACGTTCATCTCGCCCGAGGACGGCGAGGCTACGGCTGCAGCCACAAAGAAGCGCGAGGCCGTGGTCGGGTGGACGGCCGCCGACGGTGCCTGGCATTACCTCGAGCCCGGGGCGGGCACGACGGTCTACGGGCTGCGCGTCGTCTTCTCTGGCCCTTTCGGGGCATACACCGACGGCACCGACAACTACCTCGTGCGCGCCGACGACGCAGCCGCAGCCGCCCGTCTCGACTACAATGGCGGCGCGCTTCAAGCCCTCCTCATGCGGACGAAGTAGGCCATGAGCTACTCGCCTCCCAACACGTTCGCCGACGGCACGACGCTCACCAGCGACGACCTCGAGGGCAACTTCGAGGCCCTGCGGGTCTACCTACATCAAGGCATCGTCACCGGCGACCTCGAGAGCGCCAAGGTGCTCGACACGCAGCACGTACAGCCGCCCGAGCAGAGCCCCGTCACCGGCCTGCAGCACGGCGTCACCGGCTACCAGGGCGGGCAGTGGGCAGGCGGTGCCGAGATTCGGCTCACCTTCGCCACAAAGTACCTCTCGGGGCAGGGCCGCCCGGGCAACGTCGCGGTGCACCACCTCCCGCAGGCCGCCTTCACCCTCGAGCTGCGGCGCACGGCCTACTGCCTTTTCCACTACTGGTTCGAGGTCGAGGTGGGCCCCGACGTCTCTGCAGCGTCGTACCAAGAGACCGACTTCGCAGCGCGCCGGGTGCACGTCATTCCCTACATTGGCGACCTCGAGGACGCCTTGAGCGGCACCGGCGCGAGCTTCTTCTCGCATCAGGCGCAGGAGATTCGCAACGGCTCGCAGGCCTCGGGCAGCAGCATCAAGGGCACCAGCCCTATCGGCGCCTCTGCCCCGTTCACCGTGACGGGCGGCTATGGCTCCCGGCAGGGTACCGTCGTGCGCGAGCGCGCTCTCGGCACGCACTCCTTCGGCCTCGCAGTCCACTCCCTCGCCGGTCGCGCGGGTGTGGTCAACTGGGGCATCGCTATCGAAGCCTTCTACCTCTGAGGACGCAATGGCAGACCCCCTCACCCTTGCAATCAGCGCAGGCACCGCAGCCGCAGCGGGCGGCGTTGCGCAGGGCATCGGCACCGCCCAGGCGGGCAAGGCCATGCGGCTCACCGAAGACGAGCAGCGCGAGCTCGACGAGCTGCTTGAGCGTCGGCGCCGGGGTGAGCTCGGCCTCACCGAGCGCGAGCGGGGCGTCATGGAGCAGCGCTTTCTCGCCGAGCAGGCGGGAGCGCAGCGCGAGCTCGAGGCGCAGGCGCTGCAGCAGGCAGCCGCCCGAGGCCTGGCAGGCGGTGTCTCGGGGCGTGAGGTGTTCCTCGCCGAGCAGGCCGAGGCGCAGGCAGAGCGGCAGATTAGGCAGCAGCAGAACGTGCTCATGCAGCAGGCCGACGAGGCCGAACGGGCACGCGAGCAGGCGCGCATCGACTCGCAGATTGCCCAGCAGAAGGCAGCCGAAGCGCAGCGCCGGGCAGGCATTGCGCAGGCCGTGAGCCTCGGCCTCGCAGGAGGTGCAGAGGCGGCGCAGGCAAGCGCAACGATTCTACAGCAACGACAGATGCAAGAAGCCGAAGCCGAGGCCCGAGGGCAGCAGCTCGATGCGCTCATCAGGCTGCAAGGCGGAGCAGGCGGCGCACCTGGCTTTGGGATGGGGGCATAATGGCAGACGCACTTCGGGGCCGTCGGCCCTCCTACCTCGACCGCTACGCCCGCACCCTGGCGGCGGCCTACCGCACCGAGCGCATCCGCGAGGACATCAAGGCCGAGCAGGCCCGGGTGCAGTACTTCGACAGCCTCATCGGGCAGGAGAGGCAAAACCTCACCGTGCTCACCGACGCCCTGCGCGTCGAGGCAGCCGACACTGCCGAGCTCCGCCGACTGCTCAAGGAGCAGGAGCAGCTCGACACCGACATCGGCATCGCAGAGGCCCGAGGACGAGCAGCCGCAGCCCGTGCCGCCCGCCTCACGGGCGACGACGCCGAGGCCCTCTCGCGTGCAGTGACGGGGCAGGTCGCTGCAAACCGCCAGGCCGCCACCGTGCAGACCGCCCTCGAGCTCATGCGGGCACGCCCCGCCGCCTCTCGGGCGGTCCTTGCCGAGGTCGAGCGCACCCGCGCGGCGTCGGGAGTTACTGACGCCGACCTCGCGCGCTTGCGTGCGGCCGTCTCCGAGGCAAGACCCGCGAGCGTCGGCGTCTCTCCCGAGCTGCGGGAGCAGTTTGCCGAGCGCGAGGAGGACATCCGCGAGACCCGCGAGGCGCTCTACTTCGCCAGCCCGTCAGGCATCAAGGGCGGCTTCGCAGGCCTCGAGGTTGCGCAGCTCCGAGGCCTCACCGCCGAGGCCCTCAAGGAGCGGGCAGAGGTCGAGGAGGACAAGGCAAGCGCCGACCGCCTCAAGGCGAAGGCCGACGCCCTCGAGGCAAGCGCCTACGCGACCGCAGAAGACGCCCTGCAGGCTGCCCTCGCCGTCGTGCGTGCCAGCGGTGACCCGTCCACCATCGAAGACGAGTACGCCCGCAGCGTCTACGAAGAGGCACGGCAGACGCAGGCCTATCGCAACGACCAGGCGGCCGACTTCGACCAGGGCGTGCTCGAGAGCCGCCGGCGTCTCGCAGGCCTCGAGACCGAGCGCGAGAAGATTGCCGGAGCCTACGACGACCCTGCCAAGGAGGCCGCCCGGCGCGAGCTCGTGGCGCGGGGCTACCAGGTCTACGAGGGCGAGGAAGCGTGGAAAAACGCCTACTTGCGCTACCAGAAGACAGAAGACTACCCGCTCTACCTGGGCGCCTACGAGCGCTACACCGAGGCCCTCGCCGAGCGTCGACTGCTCGAGCCGCAGACCCGGGGCGAGGAGGTCGCCAGCACCTTCGCCACCATGCGGCTCAACCGGGGCCGCCCCGTCGACATCGCCCAGCTTCGCAAGCAACTGCAGCGGGCAGGCATCAAGGGCAAGGAGCAGGAAGACGCCATCGCCTTCACCATGGCCTACATCGAGGCGGGCGGTGAAGACCAGACCCTCGAGGGCATCGAGGCGCAGGCCGAGCAGTTCAAGGTCGCCAAGCAGACCCAGGAGCGCCAGGCCGAGCGGGCCGAGGAGCTCACGGCCGACATCGCCGGAGAGCAGGACAACATTGCGGCGCAGGCCGAGCTTGCACGCCGTGCCCTCGAGAAGGAGCGCGACCTCGCCGGCGAGTACCAGCGGCTCCGCGTCTCCGGCATGAGCGCCGAGGAGGCCCGGGCAGCGCTTGCAGAGCGCACCGAGCGCGAACGGGTTCTGCGGCAGACGCAGCCCGGCGAGGAGGTCGAGGGGCTCTCCATTCCTCGCCCGCAGCCCACCATCGAGCTTCCCGTGCAGCAGGTCATGCGCGAGTTCACCGACCCCCGAGACGGTGCGGTCTATCGCGAGCGCCCCGAGGGCGGCTTCGACATCTTCCGCGACGGCAAGAAGACCGGCACCGCCCAGGCAGGCACCCGGGCCGCCACAAGCATCGCGAGAGTAGGCGAGGGCGAGGCCCCGCTCGCACCCGCACCCGCACCGGCCCCCGCCCCTGCAGCCTTCGAGGCACCGGCCGACCCGAGCTTCGAGCCTGCGGGGCCGCCCATGCCGGAGCCTGCTGCCGAGTCTGACGACGCCCGCCTTGCCCGCCTCCTGCGCGAGGCCGGCCTCTAATGGCAACCGACCGCGAGCTGCTCGACCTTGCCGAGAGCCTGCTACAGCAAGGGCGCCAAGACGACGCGCGCCTTGTGCTGCAGCGCTACCAGCAGCGCCAGGTCGCCGAGCCGATGGCACGAGAGGCCCGGGGCATCCCGCAGGTGCCCGAGCGGGCCGCAGTCGAAGCCGGGGCAGCAGCACGCGCCGCAGAAGAGGCGCAGGAGGCCCTTGAGCCTCGCCTCACCACGTCCCCCGATGTCATTGCCGAGCGAGAGGCAGAGACCGAGAGACGACGGCAGGAGGCCCTCAGAGAGACCCGGCGCCCCATCCCTGCAGGGCAGCTCGAGCCCGTCGAGGTGACGCGCGAAGGCCTGCCGAGCTTCCGCCCGACCCGGGTGACCGAGGAGGTCGGCCGCGTCGTTGCCCCCGTCGAAGGCGAGGGGGTGCTCTTGCCCGAGGAGTTCGAGGCACGGCAGCGGGCCGCCACGGTCCCCGAGGCCGACCTGCCGGCACCCCTCGACCCCCGCACCCTGCGCCCCCGCATCGTGCGCGTCTACACCGACCCCGAGACGGGTGAGCGGCGCACCCCGACCCTCTCGGACGAGTTCACCGAGGCCTTCGCCCTACAGACGGAACGCAGCGAGCAGGCGCTGCGGCAGACGCAGGCCGACCTACAGGCCGAGCGCGAGGCCGTGCGCAAGCGCATCGAGGCAGGCGAAGACGTGCCCTTCTACGAGCGCCACGTCGGCCCGCTCATCTCGGGCGTGCTCACCCGCCCCGAGGAGGGCGCAGGGGTTGTCGAGACGCCCCTGGGCGCGGCTCTGCGCTCGCTCTTCTCGTGGAGCTCGGCAGCAGCAGCCGAGGGCTACTTCCGGGGCCTCGGGTACGAGGTCGACGCTGAGGGGCAGCCGGTAGACCCCAACGACTTCGGACTTGCCGTTGCGAAGGCTCGCCGTGCCGTCGGCATCCCCGAGGTGCTCGAGCCGACTGCGCCGGTGAACAAGGTGTACCGGGCCCTCGGCATCCCCGAGCTGCCAGCGGTCGTTGTGCCCCTGCCGGGTGTCGCGACTGAGAGCATGACGCGCAAGCGCACCACCTTCGACCCCGAGGGCCGGCGCAGGGTCGAAGACGTGCAGGTGCCCTCGCCCTTCTCGGGGCAGGGATGGCTCAAGGCCGAGGCCACGCGCATCGCCCAGAACGTCGCGAAGGGCCGCACCTGGGGAGACGAGTACCTCGACTCGCCTGCCGTGCGCGACTACTACGCCGACGCTACGGGCGACCCCGACCATGCCTACCTCGCCGGCATGGTGCCCGAGGTGCTCATGCCGAGCCTGGCGTTGCCGTTGCGGTTCATCGCAAAGGGTGCCACGGGTGCAGCCTCGCTCGCAGGCCTCTCCCGGGCAGCCAAGGAGGCGCGCAAGGTCAAGCGGGCAGAGGAGACGGTGCACAACCTTCGCACGGCCGTCACCCAGGCCGAGGCCCTCGGGGAGGATGCCACCGAGGTACGCAAGAGCCTCGACGCCGCGCAGGGCAGGCTTGACGGTCTGCTCGAGGCAGCGGGCGACTACGACAGCAAGCTGCTGGGCAAGATTGGCGAGAAGGCCGCGTCGACGGTGCTGGGCGACACTGACGCAAAGCGCCAGGCCGTGGCGGCAATCAAGGCAGGCGACGGCCCGCAGACCATCGGCGAGGTGGTGAGCCGGGTGTCGGGTGCCATCGGAGACGAGGACGCAGCCCGGGCGATTGGCTCGCTCGTCTACAAGAACGTCCCCGGCGATTATGTAATGCTGACCGATGCTATCGCAGTTCCGCGGGCCGAGGTCAAGACCGCGCGCCAGGTGCTCAAGCAGACCCGGCAGGAGCTCTTCGTCAAGCCTACCCGCACCGTCGTCGACGACCTCTTCGACCTGGCGGAACGGCTGCCCGAAGGCAGGGTGCGAGACAACGCCCTCCGCATTGCACGGCAGGCGCTCGACGAGGTTGACGAGGCCACGACTGCGGGCAGCGGCTTCGGCGGTCTCTCGAGGCGCACACGGGGCAAGGTGCAGCAGGCAGCACGGGCAGCGGCCCGCGAGCTGAACATCGAGAACCCTGCGGAGTTTGCCCGGCGCTTCGACCAGCGCAAGCCGGTCGACGTGTTCGAGAACGCGAGCACCGCTCTGCGCGAGCAGCTCGCCCGCTTCGACTCGTGGGAGGAGGTACCACCCGAGCTTCGCCGGGCAGCACTCGACGCGCATGACGTTCGCATGGTGGAGAAGTTCGGCAAGCGTGCCCGCCTCGCCTCCGACACGACCCGCGCCCAGCTCTACTTCGACACGGCCGAGCAAAACTTCGACGCCCTCAACCGCTTCTTCGGCTCCCGCCTCTTCGACTCTCCGAAGGGCCGACGCATCGCTGCACGCTTCGGCAAGCTGCAGACGGAGACCATGAGCGCCTCGCAGGCGGCCCGAGAGATTGCCCAGGCCGGGGCGACCTCCCTGCGGACCCTGCGCGAGAAGGTACTGCGGGGCGTGCAGCGCTCGGGCAACTACGACACGGCCCTCGACAACCTCCTGCGCTCCGAGCTGCGGGCGAGCGGAGAGACGCCGGAGCAGGCGTGGGAAGCGGTGCTCGGGCACCTCTACGGCGACCAGTTCAAGGACAAGGTGCTCGGAGCGCTCAAGAGTCCCCGTGCTGGCGGTGAGGCCCTGGTCGAGATGAGGGGCGACACCATCGTGCAGTACCCGACGGCCGACAGCCTGCGCGCCATTGACGGCATCTTGAGCTCGGAGAAGGGGGGCAACCTGCTCCCCGGCGACCGCCTGCTCGCGCCCGACATCCTGGGCGGCATGCTCAAGACCATCCTCGAGAACGGCATCCGCAAGAACCTCATCGCCGAGCGTCGGCTGCCCTTCGATGCTCGCCAGCTCCGGGGCTCCGACATCGTGGGAGACCTCGAGGAGCTCACCGAGGCAGAGATTGCAGAGCGTGCCCGCCAGCTCCTGCCCTTTCCTCGAGAGGGCGTGCGCGTCGACGTGCCCGAGGAGCTGCAGCCTGCGACGGGTCGCAACGCAATCGTCTACGACAAGGCCGCAGGGTTCGCCGAGCGCGAGCTGGCCAGCTCCGGCGAGGCCCTCTTCCGCATGCTCGACAACGTGCCCGTGCGCCAGCGGGCAGACGTGCAGCGCATGGCCGCCGATGCTGCCGACATGCTTCTGCGCACCGGTCGGCGCAATGTGCTGCAGCGCTTCGCCTATGGCTACATCGTGCCGAACCTGCCGGTGCAGCTCGGGCGCTTGTTGCAGCTCGCGGTCGTGCCGATGGTCACCATCGGAGCACGCAACACCCTCGAGGCCTTCGGGCGGGCCGGGCAGCGTGCCCTCTCGACCGTCACCCGTCGACGCTTGCACGGGGGCGGCATCACCGACGCCAACGGGGTGTACTACTCCCCGACCGAGCTGCAGCGCCTGGGCGAGAGCTACGGCCTCGGAGCATCCCAGCTCGACACCGAGCGGGTCGGCACCCTCGCCTTCGACCTGGCGCGAGACGCCCGCAAGCTCGCCCTGCGGCAGAAGGCCGGGCCGGTCGTCGACTCTATCGAGATGCTCAACCCTGCCGACCGGGGCTACTTCCTGCGCCTCGCCGAGTCGCTCGAGCTCAACTTCCGGCAGAGCGTCTTCGAGATGGCGCTCGCTCGAGGCGATGCCCCCACCGATGCAGCCGAGCTCGCACGCAAGTCGCAGTTCAACTATGCCGAGGTGCCCGACGTGGTGAAGGAGACCCTCGGCCGCTACATCGGCGAGTCTGCCCTGCTCTACAAGCTGAGCACCGAGGGCCTCACCTCGCTCGCTCGCAACCCAGGGGCAGCCCGCACGACGCTCAAGGGGCTTCGGGCGAAGGCCGAGGTGCAAGACCCCTACAACCTGCACGGCGACAAGGCGCTCAAGTCGCTCGGCATCGTGACCGCACCCGACGGCGACGAGTACTACCTGCCGTCGTTGCCCTTTATGATGCCCATCGAGACAGGTATCTCGATGGTGCGCAACGCCGACCTGCTCATCGACAACATGCGCTTCGCCTCGCAGGAGCTGGGCGGAGTCGGCGAGGGAGCCCGAGAGGTCACCGGCCCCGAGGCGGCCCTGCGCTTCGGCGGTGAGGTCGTGGCGCCTGCGGTGCTGCGGGCCTTCGAGCGCTTCACCGGGCAGGGCGACAGCTACAGCGCCCAGTCGGTCGAGGGTGCGGGCAGCATGACCGACACGAAGGCAGCGTGGGCGCTGGCGCTGCTTGCGCACAACCGCGACCCCGAGCACACGAGCGGGGCGTGGTCGTTCTTCGAGCGGGTCGTGCAGCCCGAGGTCGTCGAGCCGCCTGCCGAGCTCGCCTCGGAGAAGTACCCGGGGGCCTGGCGCAGGCAGCCGCCCGAGGGTGTGCCGCATGTGCTGTGGGATGTCGTCGACGGCGAGCCCGTCTACTACTCCTTCGAGCCGAGCGAGGCAGGCCTGCGCAACCTGCGCGTCTTGCGCACGCTCACCCCCGACGGCATCGAGCGCGTGCTGCCTCTGTACAACGTCCTGCAGAACCCCAAGGAAGGCCGCAACACGCCCCGCAGCGTCTACGGCAGCCCGCTGCTACCCGAGACGCCTGCCGAGGCCCTGGGCGAGCTTGTGCTGCCTCGCACGGGCACGCTTCCCGGCGAGCTGGGTGTGAGCGAGCAGGCGAGAGCAGTGGGCGGGCAGCTCGAGAGTGCGATAGAGTAGGGGCGGCCGTCCATAGAGGAGCACCCACATGCCGACGCGCATCTCGCACTTCCTTCACGACTCGTTGCAGACCGGCTCGCAGGTCCTGGGCACCGCCTTCGACACCGCCGACGTGCACGAGCACGACCTGCAGAGCAAGCTCCCCGAGTTTCAGCGCAAGGGGCGCAACTTCCAGGGCATCGTGAACGGCATCCACGTCCGGTTGACGAGCGCGAGCAGCCCGACGAAGGTGACCATTCGGGTGTGCGCCGACGCCGACGGAGACTACACGCTTGTCCCCGACACCGAGGCCACGCTCGTCGCAGGCGTTACCACGGCCACCACGAAGTGCGCAGCCTTCTCGGTCAACCTGCCCCTCTTCCAGATTCTCAACAGCCCAGGCAACGGCTCGCTGTACCTCTTCGCCAAGGTCGACGACGGCACGGGCAACCCGGTCTTCGCGCAGTCTTGCATCACCTGGCAGGAGTAGGGCCATGCCGATCGCTCCTTGCTTCGACCCCACGACCGGCGCTTCGGGCGGCTCGCAGGGCGGCGGAGGCGGCGGAGGTGCCGACCTCTCGGCCCTCGGCTTTGTCGAGGTCGACCTCACCGATGGGTCGTGGACCCTCACCGACCCCGACGGCCTGGTCGACACCGTTAGCCACAGTGCCGGAGTCAACACGGTCGTAATGAACGCCCTTGCAGCGGGCAGCAACGATTACGCGTGGAGCACGAGCACGACGCAGCGCGCGCCCCGCTGGACCCGCGAGCTCAACGCCGCAGACGCTACGGGCGGTGACGTTCGAGTCACGTCGGGTGACGCCTACATCCTGCAGACCGTCATCGAGTACGTGACACCTGACGACGACTTCCCCGCCGAGATTGTCGTGGCCTCTGCAGAAGACGGCACCGCGACGACCAGCGGCGCCAACAAGGCGCAGGGCGGCTTGCTCATCATTGCAGCGAGCGGCCTGCCCAACGGTGGTTGCTTCACCGGAGCCTCGTCCCAGAAAGGCGGCGTCGACAGCAGCTTTCATCAGAACGTCTCGACCGCAAACCACGCCGGCGGGAGGGCGCAGGCCGTGGCCTTCGTCAACGTCAACAGCAGCGAGGTCGCCATCGCAGGCTCGTCTCGTAACAGCGGCATGACGTACACCGACACGACCACCGACCTCAACGTCATGGTCGGGCTCGGCGTCACCGGTGCCAACACCATCACCGCCGGCCAAGACGCCAAGGTGAAGGTCTACTACCGCGTCATCGTCTTCAACCTGCCTTAGTAGAGGCCGCCATGCCTGACGTTTACATTGACTACCCAGCCGTAGAGCAGGACGGGCGAGGCACCGAAGCCACCGACGGCACCTCCTGGGAGGGCGACGTGTTCGCCATTCCGGTCTGCATCCCCTTGTCGGAGGTCGGCCCCTGGCTCGCAGCCTACGACCCGAGCAACGACTACAGCCCGAGCGCAGCCGACTCGCGCATCATCGCCCGGGCGGTGCTCGACGCCCTCAAGAAAGCAGCCGAGGAGCCGTGATGGAGTCGCTCGAAGGTATCGCACCGTTCCTCGCCGGCCCGGGGGCAGCCGTCATCGTGCTGCTCGCCGTCTTCGGTGCGCTGTACAAGCTCACGGTGCAGTACGGCATTCCGCTCGTGTCGGCGACCGTCAACCGGCACATGGAGGAGCTCGAGCGCGCCAACAAGCGGCACAGCGACAGCGTGCAGGCTCACCTCGCGCACATTCGCGAGATGGGTGCACGGTACGAGAAGCTGAGCCACGAGCAGAGCCACGAGCACGAGATGATTCTCGGAGCCATCCGCGACATCGCCCAGCGCCTGCCCAGCCTGGGCGCCTGAGATGCCCGCCCGCCGCATCAAGAAGGGCGAGCCCGGCTACGGCAAGAAGAAGTTCGTCGCCACCGGCACCTACAAGGGCAAGAAGTACACCGTGCGCTTCGGCGACCCGGACATGGAGATTCGGCGCGACGACCCCAAGCGCCGCAAGGCCTTTCGCGACCGCATGAACTGCGACGACCCAGGGCCGCCCAACAAGGCGCGCTACTGGTCTTGCAAGATGTGGAGCAAGAAGCCCGTCTCGAAGATCGTGAAGGGTTGACCGATGGCCGAGAAAGACGCCTGCTACCGCGAGGTCAAAGCTTCCTACAAGAAGTTCCCCTCGGCCCGCGCCTCGCAGGCGATTGCCAAGTGCCGCAAGCGCAAGGGCAAGGTGCGCAAGGGCGAGAAGGGCAAGAGCCTCCGCAGGTGGGCGCGCGAGAAGTGGGTGGACACCCGTACCGGCGAGGAGTGCGGCCATGACAAGGACGACCGGCCCGAGTACTGCCGCCCGCGCATCATCCGCAACAAGAAGAAGACGCCGAAGACGCGCGTCTCGAAGGCCGACAAGCAGAAGGCGCTCTTTGCGAAGAGAGCCGGCAAGCGAGCTCCAACTCAGAAGACCCCGAGGAGGTGACCCGATGGCCTGGGCATACTCGCAGCGAAGCATCGACCGGCTCACGAGCTGTCACCCCGACCTGCAGCTGCTCATGGTGGAGGCACTCGCCGACCCCGAGTGCCCCTGCGACATCACCATCGTCGAGGGGCACCGCACGAAAGAACGGCAGGACATGCTCAAGGACCAGGGCAAGAGCCAGCTCTCGTGGCCTCACAGTCGGCACAACTCCTACCCGTCCCTGGCGGTCGACATCGCGCCCTACATCGGCGGCATCTCGTGGGTGGAGGAAGACCACCAGCGCCTCGCCGAGCACATCCTCGCCGTCTGGTCTCGACTCGTGCAGGAGGAGAAGACGAGCGGGAACTACACTCTTTCGTGGGGGGGGCATTGGAGGACGTTCGTAGACATGCCGCACTACCAGCTCGACCGGGTCGGAACATGATTGCGGCCCTCGTCGTGGGCGGGGTGCTGCTCTTCGGGGGCGGCATCGCCACGGGCGTCGCGCTCAACCGAGACAAGACCCACAAGATTCTCGAGGAGCAGACGCAGCTCATCGGCGCCATCCAAGACGGGCAGCGCGAGCTCGTGGAGGTCGCAGGGCGGCCCGTGGTCATTGACGCCGAGGTGCGCGCCACGCTTGCGTCAGTGCCCCCGGCCTGCGTCGAGGAGCTCGGGGGCGACCCCTTGAGCCCGGCCTGCCTGCTCATGGCTTGTTGGCAGTACGGGCAGAGTGCAGCGCAGCGCCCCGACTGCGATGCGGTCGAGGCGCTTGTGGTAGACTCTCAGAAGGGGAGGTCTTCGTCTGAGTAGGCACCAGACGGGGACCGAGGGGCCGGGGCACGAGAGGCCGGCCTCTCACCCCCGCTCACCTTCGCGCCGACGAAGTGCCAGTCGAAGCACCGCACCTCGGGCTGGTAGCCCCGGGTGCCGTCGCGCTTCTCATACTCGTCGACCTTCGGCTCGCCGGTCACCGAGACCCAAGTGCCCTTCGTGAGCATGCGGGCAGCCTGCTCGGCACGCTTGCCGAAGAGGATGCACCGCCACCACGTCGTCTGCTTGCGCTCGCCGAAGCCGGTGTCGATGGGGATGCGCAGCTCGACAAGGTTGCCCGAGCGGGTCTCGCGCACGGTGGGGTCGGCAGCAAGGCGGCCCGAAAGGGTGATTGATGCAGGCATGTCAAAACTCCGAGGGGATGTGCTTGTTGAGGTACCAGGCGGGCAGGTCGAGGGTGCCGAAGGCAGGACGCCCGGGCCACTTGTCGGTCTCGAGGCAGTCGGCGAGCTGGGCGAGCAGGTCTGCACGCTCGACCTTTGCGGCCTCGATGCTCGCCTCGCCCCAGGTGAAGCAGCGCACGTCGAAGGGTGCCTCGACCTCGGCAACGAGCAGGTGCGCTTCAACGCTCTGCGGCTTGCCGTAGGTTGCCTCGAGGCCCGCCAGGTAGTGGGCGACCTGCAGGTGCCACCCGCCCAGGGCAGCTGCCCGGGAGACCGTGTGCTCGTCGGTGGTGGGGAAGGTCTTGAGGTCGAGCAGGATGTGCTTGTCGCTCGTGACCACGTACACGTCGGGCTTGCCCTTGCAGGTGCCGACGGGTGCCTCCTCCCAGAAGAGCGGGCGCTCGACCTGGGCGTCATCCTGCGCCAGCATGGCGGCAAGCGTCGGGTGTGCGGTCGCCGCCTTCGCCACCTCGAGGGCGAGCTCGTGCTCGACAGGGGTAACGATGTCGCGGCCCGCAGCCTCCTCGAGGGCAGCCTGGTAGGCCTTGGTGCGCTTATCCCGTCGGCCTTCGTAGACGAAGAAGTCGTCGTCAAAGGAGAAGGGCTCGAGGGTGAGGCAGTGGATGAGCCGCCCACGTGCCCACGCCGGGTTGTCCTTGGGAGGTGCGAGGAGGTTCTGCCGGTAGTGAGCAGCGCTCTTCCGCATGTGCTTCAGGTTGGAGTAGTTCACCCCGGGCGCTGCCCGGTAGTCTCGTTCGTCGTTCATTGTGCCGTCTCCGAGGGTCGAGTGAGAAGATGCGCGCAGACGACCCCGAGAGCCTGCCACGCATGAGAAGATACGCCGTACAACGGCCCAGGGCTTGCCTTCTTGCCGATGGCGGCCTGTTTGTGTCCGCCATGGAGCTCGATGCACGCAGCGCGCACGAGGGCGTCTTTGTTGCCCTTGCGAGCGCAGCCGAGGAGCTGCAAGACCTCGCGCCGGTAGTAGGCCGTCCAGGGCAGCCTGCGGGCCTCACAGGCCTCCATGAGGCGCCCCACGACCTCGGTCGTCTTGACCACTGAGGTCGAGGGCGGCCCGGCCTGCGTGCGCTCGAAGACCACCTCGGCCCCTTGCACGAGGTCGAGCACGCCCCGCAGGTCGCCGAGGGTTGCGTCCTTCTGCGACCGGATGACACGGCCCGAGCCGTCGGCCTCGAGCTGGTAGACCACGAGCCCCGAGGTGGTGGGGCCGGGGTCAATGCCGATGAGAATAGTCAAGGGGACACCTTGTGGGACAGTGTGGGACAACTTGTGGGACAGTGTGGGACACTCGCTGAGAATGCCCGCACAGTGCCGGTACACCCAAATACACCGAAATCTTAAAACGGTGTACCGCTACACATCGAGCACAAACTCGCCGGGCAGCGGGAGGCAATCGTGCGCCCAGGCCTCGCGCAGCTCACCGTCTTCGCAGAAGACCAGCACCCGGAACGACGGCCCAAAGTCGTCGCAGCGCGACCCGTTGGACTGCCCCTTCGTGTCGAGCTGGCAGGCCACCACGCGGCCGACCTTCGCGGCCCCCTGGTCGATTTGGTACGGGTTGTTTCTGCTGCGGAAGCAGGCGGTAACCATGCAGCCGATGAGCGCGCTCATTCCTCACCTCCCATCTCCTGCGCAGCGAACCAGGCGCGCACCTGGGCAGCACCGGCACCGGCGAGCCACGAGAGCATCTGCTGCTGACGGGCGGCCGTCATGTTCTGCGGCACGGGCTTCCCGTTCTCCTCGCAGTAGGTGACCATGTCGCGCAGGGTGAGGTCGAGGCCCTCGAGGCGGATGCCCAGCTCGGCAGCGGTGAGGGGCTTCGGCTGCGTAGGGACGACCGAAGACGGCCGAGGAGAGCGAGCGCTCGCACGGTTTCCGTCGTCGTCTTCGACGGGCAAGCCTGCGATGCTCTGGGCAGCGTAGCGGCGAAGGTAGGTGATGGCCGAGCCGACCGCCTGGGCGTCTTGCTTGCGCGCCAGGGGCGTCGAGACCGTGCTGCTCATCCACTGCCCCGACGAGTGCGAGATGAGTGTGGTGAGGGTGACCACGCCGTCGCCGAAGCCCGGGTGCTGCGTGAGCGCCAGGCCGTTCGCGTTGAAGTGGGGCAGGATGGCCTCGAGGATTGCCGCGAGGCTCGCGTAGCTGCTGCGGAAGTGCGGGTTCTTGCTGTCCTTGAGCGCCGGCCCCATCGAGCCTTGTGCCTTGGCGAGGGCAGCGAAGAGGCCTGCGACCTCCTCCGAGGTGGTGAAGAGTTCGTGGTTCATGCCGTCTCCGGGTTGTTGGCCGCGAGGTAGAGGGTGCGGCTGTGGTTCTCGATGGCCTCGAGGCCGTCGTGGTCGTGAGCGTTGAGGGTGTCCTTGAAGTAGTAGGTGCGGCCTCGTGACACCTGCTTGACGAAGCCGGCGCGGTTGAGGGCACGCGAGAGGTGCAGGCCTTGCCGCTGCACGTCGATGCGCTCGTCGATGGCGCGGCCGAACTGCGAGGCGGTGATGCGGCACGAGGTGCCCCCGCCGTTCGCCATGTACACAAGCTCGGCGCATTCGGTGTAGAAGTCGACGTAGCGAAAGGTGCGGTTGTTGTTCTCCCGCAGGCCCTCCTCTTCGCGGGTCAACCACCAGGCCTCTCCCTGTTCGTAGCGGTAGACCGCCTCGGCAAGCATGTCGGCCCGGTGCGTCTCGAGCCACTCGAGGTCTGCGCTGGTGTTCTGCGGCAGCTCGACCACCCAGTACCGCCGGTCGCCCGTGGCATCGCGCAAGATGTCGGTCTCGTTCGTGGTGCCGACGATGATGGTGTGCCGCTTGTAGGTGCGAATCTTGCGGCCGAAGGGAGGGCGGAAGCGGTCGGTGCTCGAGGAGAGGAAGCCTTTGCGCGCCTCCTTGTCGGCAGCGTTGTACCCCGAGAGCTCGGCATCCTCAAAGACCCACGCCGCGTAAATCTGCAGGTAGGCATCCTTGTCGCGCAGGTTGAAGCGGGTGTCGGAGAACAGCTCGCCCACGCCCGGCACCGTCGACCACTTGCGGAAGGCGGTTGACTTGCCGGCACCCTGCGGGCCGGTGAGCACGAGCATCGTGTCGAGCTTGCACCCGGGCTCCATGACGCGCGCCACGAGGCCGATGCACCAGCGCAGCCCGTAGAGCCTGTGGATGTCGGTGTCGGGCACCCCGAAGGTGTCGATGAGCCAGCGGTCGCAGCGGGGCACGCCGTCCCACGAGAGGCCCTTGAGGTAGTCGCGCACGGGGTTGCGCGTGCGGTCCTTGCACACCTGCTCGATGGTGGACCAGACAAGCTCACGCCCGGGCCGCCAGTGCCAGTCGTAGGCCGTGTTCATGTGCTGCAGCACGCGCACCCAGGTCACATCGTTGAGCGGCTGCGCGCCGTCCATCTCGAGCTCGGCGAACCCGTCATACCAGAGGTCGAAGGCGTCGTCGTTCTCGAGCATGGTGAGCAGGTTGGCGGCCGTGTTGAGGGGCAGGCCTGCTCGGCCCTGGCGGTCGATGCTGCGGATGAGCTGGGCACGCCCCGAGCGCTGCGGCGGCTGGTAGGTGTTCCAGTACGTCTTCGCCTGCGGGCCGGAGTGGTAGCGCGCACGTCCATCGCTCTCGACGTGGAAGAAGCCAGAGCCGACACTCGTGCCCCCGAAGGGGCAGACGACGCGGGTGCGCTCCCCAGGCGCCAGGGCCTCGACCACGGTCTGCCAGGTGCGGCCGTCGGAGAGGCGCATGGTGCGGAAGTCGACATCCTCTGCGGCCTGCTGCCGAGGGCGGGCGACGGTCGGCACGCTCGGCTCCTCGAGGAGCTGCTCGGGCAGCACGCCCGGCTTAAAGTAGGCCCCGCGCAACTGCTCGAGCTTGCGATGGTCGAGCACGGTGTCAGAGGCCGCCACGATGACAACGGGCCGAGGGTTGCCCGGTGCCTTCGTGTTCGTGCTGCCGGGCTCTCGGGCGAGCCTTGCGCCCACGTCGTGCGTGGCATCGAAGGCCGCAGGGAGCTGCAGGGCCGGCGAGTAGCCGAGGGCCACCTCGGCCGCCAGGCGGTTCGCTTCGGCGATGAGCGCCCCGGCAATCTGCTGCAGGTAGAGCTTGCGGTCGCCCACGTCGGGAGCGAGTGCGTAGTGCAGGTGGAACCCCCAGCCCGAGTCGATGACGAGGGAGGCGGGCAGACCCACGGCCGTCTCGATGCACGGCACGATGTCTTGGTAGAGGAGCTCCTTGAGCCGGTGCACGACCTCGGGGCGCTCCTTGTAGAGGTGAGCCTTGCGGTCTGCGCTGCGCACCTCGAGCACCTTGCCTGCGGCCTGGCGGGCAGCGTCGGCGAGGGTGAGCAGGTCAACGTCGAAGAACAACGAGGTGACCGCCGTGCAGTTGTCGACCGTGCGCCCCGCGCCGTTGCGGCCGATGGCACGCCGAGGGAACTGCCCCGTCGAGATGTAATCACCGCCCCGCAGGGTCTGGCGAACATAGATGTGCTCTTCGGGCGGCGTCGGCCATACCCGCAACGTCTGCGCGTCCATGGTGTCCCCTACTTGTTGGCGGTGAGGCCCTGGGCAACCATCCGGCCCTGGAGGTCGGCGCGCACCTTCGGCCGCAGAACGACCTCGACATACTCGGGCACCGAGAGGCCGGCGAGGGCAGCCGCCATCCGCAGCTCCTTCTGGTGGTCGGTGCTCACTTCAATGCGGTACTTGGTTGGCTTCGTGGACATGTCAGTCTCTCCGGTAAAACTCGAGGCGGAGCTGCTCAGCCTCTGAGTAGGTGAGGGCGGCGGCAGCATGCCGGAACGCCCGGGGTTCGGTGTAGCGAAGGTGCGGGCGGCCCTTGCACTTGAGCCAGACCCGCCGGCCCGCAGTGGGGCCAGAGGTGCGCAGGAGGGGCATCCAGCCCGCCAGGGGCACGCCGTCGAAGGCGAGCGTGGCGGACACCTGGCGCCCCACCACGAGGAGGAGCTTGCGGCGCACCCGCTCGGGGGTGAGGCGGGGCGAGCTCATCCTGCCGTCACCGCGCGCAGGACGTGCCCGAAGGTCTTGCCCTCGTGCTCTGCGAGCTGCCACCCGTTGCGCAGGTCGTAGACGTTGGAGGAGAGGCAGCGGTCGGCGAGGGGCACCTCGACCCGCTTGCGGGGCAGCGTGGCGGGCAAGATGGCGCGGATGCCTGCCCCGAGCACCACGGTGCCATCGGAGCCGGGCGAGCGCACAAAGCGCATCCAGAGCTTGAAGGCCTTGCCGTCGGCGTCCTTGACCTCGCTGCGCACGACCAGGTCGTACTCGTCGACGCCCTGCATGCGGTCGTCAATCTCGCCGCAGAAGGTCTCGAGGTCTCGGTGGTGGTGGGTGGGGTAGA
>Ga0222719_10000862_pt1 | contig 30163 bp, 44 predicted proteins | sample C33_34DmetaG_FD_165039 | JGI IMG/M metagenome (GOLD analysis project Ga0222719, IMG submission 165039) | Estuarine water microbial communities from San Francisco Bay, California, United States - C33_34D | ecosystem: Environmental > Aquatic > Marine > Unclassified | place: USA: California... | reverse complement strand
AGAACACAAAGTCTCTAATGGACTTACCGTTACGATCCACAAAGATAGTGGAGCCGTCTACGTCCTGAGTCTCTACGTTTAGAGAACCGTGTGACGTTTGTGGTGCAACTTGGGCACTTGATGGTGTAACCGGCTTGCTAATAACTGCAAACTCAGCCCCAGAAGTGAATACCTGCAGATTGCGACCGGGAAACACGTCAACAATGTCGTTCAGTTTGCGGGATGAAATAGTCACAAAGATTGCTTCGTCATCATCGCCGTCGCCAATGTCGAAATCAAAGAACGATCCAGACTTGGAGAAGAACAAAGACTGTGGCTTAGACCGAGTACCGCCAAGAACCAACCGTCCTTCATAGAAACATGCTGTCTTGGGGTAGCCTCGGGTAGCCGACCACACGTCCTCGCGCCGTGGAGAACCGTTTGCAGACTTGGCAAAGGCGATAGTCTTGCTTGCAGTGCCTGTAGTAGCGAAGGCCGCGTACAATTCAAAGTCTTTTGCCGACTCTCCACCCGCTGTGATGGAGTATTGAGCGGCACCAGTACGGGCAACAGTCACGCCTGTCTCACCCATCACCGGCATTTCTTGGATATTGCGTTGGATATTTGCAACAGTAGCCGCCTGCTCGTCCGCAGTAGCGTCACCAGCAAACGTAATGTTCTTGGATACCACTCCCTCTATGTCTATCTGGAACTTATCACCAGCAACAAAGGAGGTAAGTGTCATAACCTGCACATCATTGACGGGCGTGGGGCTAGATGAATCGCTGTAATCGTACTGAGGCACGTTGGTAAACGGCACGTCATCAACAAACCAATCAGTGTCAGTGCCTAAATTAATCAATCGCTGTGGAACCGTGTCCTCTTGGAACAACAGCATCACATTCTCTACCTGCGTATCTCTAACTTCGTTTACATCAGCGGACGCGATAGTGGTCTTTATGTCCGCCACATGAGTATTTGGTGCGCGGAATACGCGAATGTTGTTCTCAGTCAGTACTAACAGGTAGTGCCGGTCATCCTCCACGCTGAAATCCAACATCTTGAAGTTAGATTCCGTAGCAGTCTGCTCAATCGGCGCAACCGTACCCACCGAAACCACAGAAGTAGTTAGATCAGTAGAGCCGATTCTAGCCAATCGCCAGTATCTAGCCGTCTTGCCTACAAATAACCGAAAATCCTGCGAGGATACGCCCAGCAGCGGGACACTAGCCGCGTTAGTGTAGGTCACATCGTCCGTTGAATACTGGATCTTGAACTCGCTAGACGTACCAGCAGACAGAAACACGTTCCTAACGTCAAAAAACTCTACCGCTGTGGCAGATCCTAAGTCGAACTTACAAACCACATACGGGTTTGTCGTGGATATACCTACAGTGGTGGTGCATACCGTTGCATCGTTGCCATCATTTACGCTGGCAGCCGTTCCACCATTGGGCGCTGTGGCAACCGTAGTATTGCGAGTAAGGGTGTTGAGAACAGTCTGCACATACTCGGTACCGGGCCGACGCTTCATCCCGCCTTGAGGCACGATAACCACGTTCTTCGCGGTCTGTACGCCCTGATAATACTGGGCAAGGTCAATACGACCCTTCAGTAGAGGACTAAGCTCACCGCTTACAAAACTAGACTGTATGAATCGTGTCTTAGCCATCTTAAAACTTAATAATAGAGATCTGAATAGCGTTAGTAGCTGGTGCAAATGCCGTAGCAGCAGCCGCATCCATCCACGCATTCGTGTCACTTGCAGCGTAATTAGCCTGAATGTAGTCACCAGCAGCCAATGTTAGGGCTGAGGAAACCCCAATGCTCTTGTATGAACTATTCTCATGGAGAGTGTATCTCGCAGACTTGGTGCCGGTAGTGACCCCGTTAATACTAGGAAAAAAATAAAACACCTTTGATGATGCCGAGTTGCTAAATAGCTGGATGTTGCCGGTAATCAGGTACGTACCACCCTCTGCGAACTCAATCTTGGTGTTGTCAGATGGGTTCAAAGTGATACCGCCGCTATTAGTGACAGCTGTATTGAACGGCACCTGATATGCCGTGTCCGCCTGAGCCGGTACAACGTCAACAGTAGAAGCAAACGTAGCACTACCAATGCCCGTGGCTGCTACGAAGTCCTCACGAACCACAGTAACAGTCCGAATGCCTACCGCCGTAACTCGGCACATAAACGTGGTAACACTAGCTCGGACAACGATAAAGTCGTTTACGTTTACAGAAGTAAATGCGGTGTTGAAGTACCCATCACTCAGCACAACGTCCCATGTATCAGACGTTTGGTATGTCCACCAAGAGGGTGAGGGAGTAGTTCCGCCGTGGCGACTGAATGACTCGAAGTCGAAAGCCATTAGTACCTCACATTTGTGAACGGGTTGCTGTGTATCCTCGTCTGTGGATGCTGCTGAGAGTCCGTAAAACGCGCCATACGGGACGCATTCAGGTACTCCGCAGCCATCTCTCCCCTTGCAGAAACGCTGTCCCTGACGCTCGTAGCGAAGTCCTTGGCTAATGCGTACTCAATCATCTTCGAGAAGTAAACAGGCCACTCACTCTCAGGTACGTCATATATGTAGTCGCAGTACAGAGCGGACTTACCATTGGTATATACCTTGTCGCCATACACTTGATAGCCGGTGTTGGGGTATAACTTGATAAGTACCAGAAGGTCAGATGGCAGTTGGTAGATAGATTGCCACTCAGGATCTGCAGGGACATCGGTCGTTAGTGAAAGTTGGGCCTTCTTACGGGCAAACCCCCACCGATGTTTGGTCAGTTCAAACTTTACAATGTTGTCGTACAGGTTAGACCCAACCTGCTGGGCACGAGTGTTCCCGTCTAGCGTGTTAATAGGCGAATCACCAATAAGGATCAGCGCGTTACTTACTAGGTCGATCTTACTCGCCATATCTTATCCTCAAAAAAAGAGCGGGGGGCCGAAACCCCCCACCCAAACTAGGCGTCGCCTAGCGCCGTACCAGATGCACAGTCAATCGTGCTGCCGTCGTTCGTCTTTACAAACGTAACGGTAACAGCCGCAGCGTCGCTATCACTTACGAAGATAACGTCATTGACCTGCAACTCGTTGATTGCTGGCAGGAAGTAATCCGTACCAGTAACCGTGGCGATAGAGTCAACAGAGGCATACGAGTACACCTTCTGAGCATCGCCCATCCCACCAATGCGGGAAAGTTTGCTGTAATCAAAAGCCATGAGAGATCCTCCTTATGCGGTCTTGTCGTATTGAACTTTAACTAGACCACCCTCGTCGCGAACGACAGAGCCAGCTTTCAGCATACCGTTGGTCAACCAAGCAGTACGTTCAGCGATCCAGTTAACTTCGGTCTTCATGTCGATGCCGATGGCTAGGCCAACAGCAGGACGCTGGAAGAACCATGAGTCAACGACGTTAGCCGCTTCGGTCAATCCACCCTCGGTGCGAGTTTCGATGATGATGAACTGGAAGCCCACAAGAGTGTTAACTTCACCAGCAACCAAAGCCTTGATAGCTTGATAGTCGCCAGAAGTAGCTTTCTCATCATTCAACAAACCGCCCAGACCACCAGCTTCAATGGCGGCGAACAACTCAGTGTTCGGTACGCCTTGATCGCGCAGCTCTACCTGTGCGGAGATAACTTTCTCCATTGACAGGTTAGTACCGCCAGCAGCGACAGCAGTGGTGAGAGGGGTAGAGCCGTCCATAGCGTCGATAACCAATTGGTCACAACGACGGCCCAAGGCACCAGCGATGGTTGAAGCAAGCTCTTGCTTCTCATCGAAGTTAACCTCGGCGGCATCAAAGATGTCCGTGTACTCAGGAGCGTTCCAGTTTGCCAATGTGGCAGTCTTGAACTCATGGCCCACGTCCATTGGAGTTACCAGATCAGAAGTAGACTTCTGGTTGGCAAGACCTTTGCCCATACGACGGAATTTGTAGGTATCACCTACTACATTATTACGCAGCGTTACCGCGTTCTTCAGCAAGCCCATGCCCTGATAGGCATGTTTGACCATACTGTCAAACTCGGTTACCGCGACAGCGGATAGATTCTTTGACATTACTAAGTCCTCAAAGTTGTCAAAATTAATTTAACGAGGCGTGATTGCCTCTCACTCTAAGGTCTTAAACTGAGTACCCGACAGATCGGTCAGTCCTTAACCTAAATCTGTCAGGCCCAAATGGGGTATCCGACCTTGTTAAGATACCACAAATACAGGTTTGTCAATAATAAATTTAGCCAAATGTCTGCGAATATGGCTTATCACCACCAAATTCTTTCATCATTCGCTGAATTTTAGCTTCATGGTTGCGATCAACCGACCTAAGTAGCTGTCCGTTCTCGTCTTTCTTGAACATCTCAACCTCAATATCGCCCCATGTCAGGCCGCCGGGTTCGATGTGTCCGTCGATAGGTAGCTTGGCCGGAGCCGTAGCGCCGATTAGCGCCTCTACCAGTTCGATAGACTCCGCGCTGTTAACCGCATAGCGCACCTTCTCGTAGGTATCGCTGTCGAGGTTGTTCTTCATGAACTGCTCAACAGTCTTTACCCGCTCGGGAGCGTTATCACCTAGACGCTGCATCTCCATTTCGGCAGATACTTCCTCTACCGCCTCGCTCTGAGAAATCAACAGATCCCAAGCCTCGTTGAACGAGTCCTGATTCATGTTGGTTTTCTCGGCAAAGCCTTTGAGCGCGTCCATTAGTTCGTCGCCTTGCTCCACTCCCTCTGGTATGGCGTATCCATCTTTGGGGGCACCGGTAAAGCCGCCGAACTTCTTTTCTAATTCTGTGTATGCCTTGGCTTGGTCAGCCACGGACTTATACTTCTCTGCCTTGTACCACTCGGGCGTGTCACCAGTACCCTTGATTCCTTCCGTTAAGAAGTACTCACCTTCAGAGAGTGTGGGTTCTGCTGCATCCACAAGGGACGTAGGTTCATTGCTTTCAAGGGTGTCGTTTTCAACGGCCTCTGACATTCTTATCTCCAAGGATAGTTAATTACCGCCCGCTTGGGGCTTACAGGTTGGTGCTTGAGAAGGATCTGTACCAGTCTCCGCTCACCGTTTAACAGCGCGACATCGTTTACATCCACCCAATCAACGTGTTGACCGGACTTGCAGCAACGAAACGCCCTGAATTTGTGTATGTACTCGAACCGATCAATACCGTACTGAGTGCCGATCTTTTGCAGCCACTCCATATCAAACTTAATCTTCTTCAGGTACTCGGGTTCAGAGCAAACCACTTCGATCTTGCTCTTGGTTGCCCGTTTCTTGGGCTTCACTTCTTCCACTTCTTCCAATTGTTCCACTTCGCTCATACCTTCTCCGCTTGCTGTATGTAGTGAACGATCATACGAATGACTCCCGCCTCACCATTGTGATAGGCAGCCTCGTATTCCACGTTCCTTGCGCCAAGGTCTGTGGAGTTTTCTAGCAGGAACTTCCGCGTCAGATCCTCCACCACCTTTTGCCCGTCTTCGGTAGAAAAACACCGACTATATGCCTTCGTTAATTCAGAGAAACGCTCTCTGACCTCCGCAGAAGCCTTGTGAGCGTCCTCATTCCTACCCTCTATGTTCTGCCAACTCATTCAACAACCTGCAGCTGAGGCGATTCTGGGGGCATCTGGGGCTGTTGTGCCATCTCTTGCTGCGCTCCGGCTTGGATAGCCTGTTGTTTCTCCGTATCACTGCGGACTAGCTCGGATGCCATGCCGGTTTTCTGTGCAACGTAGCTTCCGAAGTCCTCGATCTTGAATGACGTAGCAATCAGATCAGGCCCGGCGTTATTGGCAACGAACTGCACCGCCTGCTGGAGTGACAACAAGTCCTCACCATCCTGAGCACGAGCGAGAGGAGAGGTAAACTTAACGTCTACGTCCCTACCGTCTAGCTGGATCGGCATGATTAGCCCGCGACGCATCAGGATAGATACCACCCGCTTGAGAATGGGTATCAAGACCTCTGTTTGTAGCCGTCCAAAGGCAGAACCGATGCGCTTGGCTAGCTCTCTGCTCTCAATGGCTATCTCGGTAGCTGTACGGACAGGCCCGGTAGGATCTCTCAAGTCGTTGAATAGCGCCAACTTGATGGAGTTTTGCAGTTCAGTGATCTCGAACTGTGCTAGTCCTAGGTTGGTGCCCGTATCCAGACGCATGATTGACGGGTTACTGGTGTTGTTCGACCCCACTGGAATGACTACACCCGGTGCGATGGTCAGGTTGTAGGGATTGGTCACACCGTCATCGGTAGCTGTGTACATACCTGCAAGGTCGATAGCAGCCTTCTGCAATACGAACTCTTTGGCCTTGTTCAGACTGCGCACATCGGGCAGACACTGCATTGCAGGCCCACGACCACGCACCTCACCGGCTACCTTTGTGTATCGACCAGTGACCCAAGGTGACGTTTCACCGAAATCCTCAATCCATGAGAACCGATCTTCACCATTCACCCATAGGCAACCGTAGTACCGCTTGGACTTAGGCTCGAATACCACGCCCTCACTCACCGCAAGGTCAGTGTCGGGAGAGTTATCAATCAGCGCCCGTACAGCCTCGGATACTTCCACGCCTTTCCACATACGCTCAAGCAAACGAGCCTTGACGTTGAACCTACGCCAATGGGTTTCGATGTTACCGAATGGCCCTTCCTCAAACGCTATGCCCTTCTGCGGTATGCAGTGGAATACGATGGGGTTCATATCATCATCGGTCTCGTCGATGCGTAGCGTAGCTGTACCGATCAGCAGATCCAGCGCAGCTTCGTAGAACTGAGTACCGAAGTTACTGCGGTTGATGTAGTCAAAGACTATGTTCGCCTGCTTGTCGAGGTTCTCGCGTATCTGTTGCTCAGTGACACCCACCTCACCCTGATCGAGTATCTCTAAGACCTCGTTGCTGGGTTGGAAGGCAGCCCATCGCGCCTGTATCGGAGCAATGTTCTCCTGCAACTTACTAGCAGCCTGTTGAATAGCAGTGAGAGAGGTGGAATCGAATATGCGATCCATCTTCTTCTGCCCCGTGTTCTCCGTCTCGAACAGGTTACGCTGAGGCAGGAAGTATTCGTACACATCAGACATCTGGTCGTGCCACATGCCCTCAGTATCAAACGCTCGCTTCTCTCTGCGCTTCATGTCCTTGACTGAGCCAAGGTATTTAGGCGACTTCACATGCCACCCCCGATACCCCTCACATTGATACCGCTCAAGATGCTTGCTCGTGTTGCTGCAGGTATTGATGGCCTAGCAGTTGCTGCTCTACCCCTTCCCATTGCTGATGCCGCAGCCCTTCGGGTTGTCGGCGCTCCCGCTAACAGTGAACGAGTACCCAGCTGGCCCCGTCTTTGTGCTCGCAAGCGTCCTTCTTCCTCTGCTATTTCCTCATCCAGTGCGCGTTCCTGTCGTGCAGTAACCGCTACTTCTCTGGCTGTTGGTTCTGGCTTCTTTGGCTTCTTCATAGTTAGTGCCTCGTTAAATGTTTATGTAGTTGGTATGGCGTAAGAATAAACGGATTGCGTATCCCTAGCGCGTGCTTGATGTGACCCACACAAGTGTTGAGCATGAATAAACCTCGCTGATTATCCTCGACCTCAGCCTTGACCACGACCATATTACCAGCGGATGCACTGAAGTCTGGCAGCGTGAACAGGTCTAGCCCGTCTGTGGTCTTGCCGTACACAATCCATCGCCCCGCTTCCGCCTTGATTAGATAGCAGTGCTGATAGTCAGGGTGCAAGAACCTACACCACCAATGATCTCGGCTGTTCGTGAATACGACATAGTAGTTACCCGAAGACATTGAAGTTTACCTTAGCCGTCTGTGGTGCTCGTTGCATGTGTGCCGGTGAAAGACTCTCTCTCCACCCGAGTGCGAGGGTTTGCAGTGCATCGGCTCCGTGTGATGCCCAGTCATGTACCGGGTTATCCCTGAACCGACCAGCCTTCTCATCCCACTCACGTCGATATGATGCGACGCAGTTGTATCCCTGCTCCGCTCTCTCGTCGTCTATCCAGAACCTCGGGAACATGCGCCTCACAGCCTGTATGCCTTCAGCCTTTACTCGTGGGCGTTGCACAGTGCGAAACGCTATACCCATCTGCCTAGCCACATCCTTGCGTGATCGTCCAGATGTAAGCTCTCTCACCTCGATATCATGCGGTGCTAGATGTGTGCCTAGCATCACCCCATTCGTATTGGCCCACTGGTTCAGGTACTGGATGTAATGCTCCATCCCCTTGCCTGTGGCCTCGTAGTAGTGGACAAGCCGGATCTCTTTGCCTACCGATTGGAACAGCCAGATACTCATTGCATCCGCTATGCCTAAATCCCAAGCAGTGTGAACAGGGAGTGAGGGTTCTATCGGCAGTCTACCGATGCGCCCCTGATCCTTGGCTGCGCTTATCTGGTCTGCGTAGTACGCTCCCGCGATCTGTGACTCAAACGACCCGTAGAACTCCTGCTGTATCAGTGCTTCTTCCATGCCCTCCGCACGCTCTTGGTCGATGATCTCGTGCGTGATGACCGGCGATCCGTCCTCTCTCTTGGTGTCGTTTACCGTCAGGTTCTCGCAGTACCAGTCATCAGACTTGCGAGCCATGTTGTAGAGCGAGTAGCCGTGGTTCTTGCCCCGTGGCGTGTATATGAACGAAGCCCACCCATCGTTTTCTGCAAGTATCGGCCTGATGTATGCCCATGCGTTCGGATCACATAGACTCCACTCACTGAACACCACCCCCACTGGGTTGCTACCTACCAAGGAATCATAGTTGTCTGATCCTGCCAGCTGCCATGTGCTGCCGTTTACCAGTTCGATCAGCATTTCCTGTGAGGATGTACGCTTGCGGATCTCCTGCGGGAATACTTGGTCTAGTATCTTCCTGCCCTGCGAGTCTATTCCGTTCCATATCGCCTTCCGGGCTTGGGTTTGATAGGGGAACAGGTGCCAATATGTACCCACCCGCTCTAGCATTGCCTTAGCCGACAGGTTCAGTACCGTGGAGTCCTTGCCTGCACGTCGATGCCACACCACACAGAACCTCTTGGTGCCTGCGTCGTAGGCTTTGAACAGTCCTAGCTGATGCGGGCGCGGTGCCCACTCATTCGGGATAGAGATACTAGGCATCTTTGAAAGACTGCACGTTGATGGTTAAGGACTCCCCACCCTCTCCTGTTATCTCTACTGCCTTTACATCCCCAATGTACTTACCAATGAGTTTCATCTTGATATCAGCAGCAGCCTTTAGCCTAGTAACTGCTAGTTGGTCTAAGTCGTCACCCAGATTGCAAAGTTTCTCTGTTATATCAACGACATGCTGGACATGACCCTGCCCCGCTAACTGCTCCCTGAGTGCTTCTTGGCGTATAGCGCGGTTCTCTTGTGCTCTAGTCCTCGCCACGTTTACCCCCGAATATCCTCTCCCACCCGTCTTGGTATTTAGGTGAGTTGTTGTTCAGTCGTCCAGCGATTCTGGGTCTGTCACCCTTACCGCCGTGATCCCAATTCGGGAAGTGTTTTGCTTGATCCTTCTTGGGGATCTTGTGTCGATGATCTGCCATGTGTCGCCAAATACCATAGATGATTAACGGATAGCAAGCACTTATTGTACATTACTTGCGAAAAATAATTTAACTTTTTTTTGTTATACCCCTTGACTCCTATGAAAGATTCCTTTTTAATGGCTTCACACAACAGGAGAACGCAACATGTCTACACGAGCTACATACCAAATCAAAACCCCACTCAACACGTCTACCGTTTACATCCACTATGACGGTTATCTGTCTGGTGCTGCTGAATACTTCCGCGACGCTATTGACCTCATGCGGATCAGTGGACGGCAATTCCTACCTTGCTTCCTTTGGGCAAACGAGAATGCCGAAATGACCAAGAGCCACGACTGGCATGGCGATACCGAATACCGGTATGACTTAGAAAAGAAAGCAGGAATCTGGTCCGTCGTCGCCTACAAGCGGCAGTCTTACGATAGCGATGTTTTCAACGTGGTTTACGATGGCAACCTATCTAACTTCGTTAACGAGTATGCAACACAAAAGGCCGCGTAAGCGGCCCAAGGGGATTAGATGTCTAACCACTACAACGAAATTCTGCTAGAGCAATTATTCGAGGAAGCCCTAGATTTAGGGATGTCCGACGCAGAGGCAGAGCAATACGCCATTGAACGCGCCGAGCAGTTGGGAGATCCATCATGAAACTACGTTACCCACTCGCCCTGCTCTTGATCGTCGGCTTCTTTATTGCCGGTAACAGCGACTATGAGAACGAAGTAATGGAGGAACGGCAATACATCGAGCGCGTATGTGAAGGAGTCCACAAGGACTATCTCAATCTGCAGCCTTCTTGCTAACCAGCCACACGTTATCCCGCTCCTGATCCTCCGGCTTCTCTGCCGGTGGGTTTGGATCGTCAATATCCACCAACTCCGAAATGATTATTGTCACTTGGCAGTTTTCAGGTAGGTCTTCAACCAAAACGTTAGGCATCAAATCTCTCCTCGATGAATCTCTCTCTCGCTGTGAGAGTTGCAAGGTCGTTGCAGGCTTCTTCCAGCAGCTTGATGTCCTTGGTTCTAGCGTATTCAGTCAGCAGACTGACCACCCTACCCGACAAAAAATTCAACTGGTTTGCCATGATATATTCAACCGGCTCTATCTCTTTCATCATTCAAAGTCTACCTGATGAATGTCTCCGCGCCACTCGTATTCACCAGCAGCATGATGCCCATGAACCCTCACGAACTCAGGCTGCAGCAGAAAGTTGTTCTTGATCGACAACACTGCGAAGCCAGATGACCAGTTCTTGGGCGCGTCCTCTGCGTAATCAAACGTCGGTTGGTTAGGCTCCGCCATCGTACCCAGTTGAATGCCGAGCCTCGTGCCAGTGTAATCAGAAAACGGTTTCGCTTCTTGGTGATGGGTGTGGCCTGAGACAGTATGTGTTCCAGACATCAGCGTCGTCCTGTGTCCGCCAGTGATGGCAGCGCCTATTGGCTTGTGCCGGATCATGATTGGCCGCTCTGCACCCTCGATCCAAAGGCTGATTGAGAATATCCACGCTGGGAACTGCTCGCGTAGGCTGAAACCCGGCACCCCTTTGTACTGAGGCAGAGCGTCAGCCAGCTTCATATCGAACCGAGAGTCGTGGTTACCCATCACCCAGTAGCGTTTGGAACTTGGTGACGCCTTCTCGATTTCTTCCAGCCGTTGATGAACAGCGTTCAGTTCCTGCTCGACCGTTGGCCTCTCCTCCCATCCGTTTGGAGCGTGTCGGCTAATGCTTGCGCCATCCAATAGATCGCCATTCAGGACGATAACGTCAGGCTGAAGCTGTTTTGCCAGTTCAACAAAGGCAAGGTGCGCAGTGGTCACGGTGTTGATTTCGTAATGTGCGTCCGATCCTACAAGTATGGTCATATCCTTCTTGACCTTTAGAACCTGACGAACTGACGGTCGGGGATTCTTGTCTTTGGATAAGTGTGCTGGCACGGAAATGGTCATGCCCAGTGCCTCCTCAGCCCTACGCCTTCGCAAGAATACGTTTCTAATTCCTACATCGTACCGGCTCGCCATCCCCTGAGCGCCGATTGCAGAGAACTCATCAGCGAATATCTGGTGATCCACTGGTAGTTTGGCTCGTCCCATATAATCCTCCACGCCTTGCGTAGTTGTTGCAGACGTGTGCAAACACCTGCCGTTTCAGTCCCTCATCAGATTCTTTCTTGTTTTCAGCGTCCCAAACCTGCTTCATCGCAGCATCCATCGCCTTGACCATGTCCTGTGCAACAGCGCGTGGTGATCTCATCTGCGCTCACCCACTCGACGCTCGTGCGCTTTGATCTGTTCTTCCCAGTCGGCAATCATGTCGCGGTAGTCTGCCGCGTAAAATTTGATCGGGTCTTTCTTCGTTGAAAGCATGTGCTCGACTGCGTCTTTGCCATACCAGTCAATCATCCAGATCGTATACTGCGCCTCTGCGCTGCCGTGTTTCATCCCGAAGCCGTTACAGCCTCGGCACTGTGGGTGGACGTTCTGTTCCTCCAGCGCCCATCTGGACGATGATCCCTTCGGTATGAAGTGACCGCCATCCATCTCTTTGTAGTGCTGAATCTTGCCACAAGATACGCAAGCAGCGAATCCCGAGTCATCAGCCGCGCTGATTCTGGCAAGTTTTTGTAGCGTCTTCAATGCTTTAGCGCGAAGTGTTGCGCTTGTGGGTTTCTTCGCCATCAGACAATGCGGCGCTGGTTAGCCTGCTTCGTGCGCTCTGCGTCGAACATCAACTGCCCGAGCATGATCTGCTTCTTCAGCTTCTCGGCCATCAAACTGGCTTGCTGGACTGCTCGATAGTGGTTGGCCCACTCCCCCGTTGATCGTGTTTCTGTTTGCGCCTTAGCAGCACTCGACCCTGCGTCCATATGTGCTTTCTGACTAGCAGCTTCAAAGCTCTTGAAAGCAGTTTCCGCCTCGATTGCTTCCCGACTCGCCCCCTCCCACTCATTAATTCGCTCACTCAATCTGGTCAGTATCTGATCTAGTCGATCCGGTCGATCCATTTTCTCTCTCCCACGTCGTGACATTTAGTAGGGTTTGGTGGCCCATACTAATCTTTGTCTGTATTACTCGCTGTATTTCCACTCGACCATTTCCACGCTGGCCCAGACGTTGCCCACCTCTCAGCCCATATATCAACTGGGGGAGAGGGTTTTTGCCACCATTAACGAGTGTTCAGTTTCGCGTTCCTACTAAGACGCGCAGCCTCGAGCAAATTGTCTTGGTCATTTTGTCCAGCCGGTTAACCACCGGCACCCGTACGTAATTGCGTACAAGCCTCTGCTGCTTTCGGTGCAGGACAAACCGTAAAAGAGGGCCGACTCCCAACAACAGGGGAGGAGGGGCGGGAAGGGAGCCGACCACAAACTATACCGTCCAGCCTTCTAAGAAGATGTCCGGTCTTAAATCGTAAGGTTTAACCTCGCCTTCGGAAACTTGGCACAACCTAACCACATGCATGGATGGTACACCATTCCGCCGCCAATGCTGAACCTGTTGTGGGTATGTTCCACACGCCCTAGCCAACGCGCTCACGCCGCCAGCCTTCACCCTTAACCTTTCAAATACTTCTGGATTCATTTCATATCTCCTGTTGACTGCCAACAGTACACTAAAAATAATTAGATTAAAAGGTTGATATACATAAAAGGATAGTGTTTAATGGCTTCAACAACAGAGGAAAACGATATGTACGACACACCAGACAGACCCATCTCAGCCGATCCTAACTTCCAACGCATGTGGGGAGATGATGATTACGTTCACGAGATGGATGAAGTTGAGGACAACGACACCCAGTTCAACCTGCATTGGTTTGGCATGGATGAGTACCTGTCCTTCGACAACGGCATCATTGCCGACACCCGCGACGAGATGGATCGCCTCGTTGACTTCTGGATTCGTGAAGACAATCTGGAAATCAAACAGCACCCGCACAACGGTAGAGAGTCAGACGTTCATGGCGGTCTGGAAGATGCCGACGTAATCAACGGCAACCCCGCCGGTCAGTATTTCATTATCCAGCGCGGTCGAGTCATTGGCGTAGTAACGGAGGTTCGATAATGGGACGCGTTAAGTCAGATATGTTCGAGGATGATCTAGGTTCGGATGATGAGCTAGTGCCTAAGCGCACTGGCGAGGACATCCAAAAAGAGATTGAAGGATGCGAGATACCAAGGGGTACTCAGGAACGTCGAGAATTCATGCACAAAAAATTAAGGGAGTTAATTGACCATGTCAGCAGCAAGTGAAATATACCACGCGCTTAGTAGGCCGTGGCCCAAAGGGGAAGTGAAGGAACGCAAAGGGCCGGGCGGCAAGATGCTGTCCTACGTTGATGCGCGACAGGTTCAGAGCCGATTGGATGAAGTCGTCGGTACTGAGAACTGGCAAACCCATTTCTCGGAAGTGTGCGGCAACTACTGCTGCACCCTCTCTCTCAAAATAGATGGGGAATGGATAGCCAAGTCAGATGGTGCCGGTGAGACCTCAATCGAAGGCGACAAGGGCGGATTCAGTGACGCATTCAAACGCGCTGCTGTATCCTTTGGGATCGCTAGATACCTGTACTCTGATTCCAAGATGACACCCGAGCAGTTCGATAAGCGCCGTGGTGTTATGGCTGACGTGCAGTCAGAGGACAAAGCCACTATCCCAACAGAGGATGACAAGATGGTAGCCAATGAACTTGTACTAGCGGTACAGAACGAGAACAGCCAGAAGATCCTAGAGATCTGGGCGAGCCTCGTAACTGATCAGGAGCGAACCGTGGCGACGTGGTCGCTACTTCAAAGCCAGACCCGGCGATATATCAATAAACTCGTAAAGGAGAGTAACCAATGAGCGATAAGGTTTTTGCAAAGGGCTTGTACGTCAAGCCACCCAAGGACAACGCGCCAGACTTCGTTAAGTTTGGGCTGAGTATCAAGCGGCAGGAAGTCATTGACTGGTTGCAAGGTATGCCAGACGAATGGATCAACCTTCAGGTGAAGGAGGCGAAGTCAGGTAATAAGTGGTACGCAGAAGTCGATACTTGGAAGCCTGATCCAAACAAGTCTCGACCAGCACAGCCGCAGTCAAATCCGTTTGAATCACTAGACGAAGACATACCGTTTTAAGGAAAGACAATGAGAAAACTTATAATCATCATCGCAGCAATGACGTTCACCACGCCAGCCTTGGCGGATGCTGTCGCTCACATAAAGAACAAAGCCGGTGGGAAGATCGTTTTAACGGATGAGTCATGCGAGTCTAATCCTGACATGAAGCGGTCGTATTTCTACACGAAGAAACACTACACCGAAGAAGGTTGCTGGATTAACGATGAGCTAACGGTCTTAGTTGACTGGGAGAAGATGGGAAGACATCGCTACGATAAAAAGTCATCCGTTCTCAAGAGTCGATGGAAATTAGTCAATCGCTGGTAGACTAAGTAGGCGGGAACTTTCCGGGCAGGCGGTGCGCCAGCGTCAGCCCCCCTTCGGGGATAGAGAGATAGGTGGTGTGCTTGTGCCCGCGACCATTCACACATCAACGCCGCCAACTGGCGCACTTCAACAGGGGAAACACATGATTGAAAAACAAGAATTCACTGCACTGTACCGACCGTTCTTCCAACTGCATCCGTTCAAGAAACGCGACTGGCCCGATGGACTGGGTGACGTTCATTACAAAGCGTTCTGCCGCGACAGCCCCGCTCTCATGCAGGAGGCTATGGGCTTGTTAGTAGAGAAGCTCGACCACTTCCCCACCCCCAAGGATATTAGAAACCAGATCACTGCACTGAGCACATCAAAGAGCGAGGGGAGCGAGGGCAGAACTAACGGCACCAGTGAGAACGAGATGCTCGCCACCCGTTACTTGGAATACAAACACGGGGTTGAGTACAACGGTGTGAAGGTGAAGTGCCCTGAGAATCTACCGTCTTGGATCAAGCAAGAAACCGACAGGGTAGATGACCTGCTTGGCCCGCAGTTCCCGATCAAATCTAAACTTGGCAACGTAGGGTTTGCCATAGTACAAAAGGAAAACAGAGGATGAATGACGCGCTAAAGAAATGGCTTGCGGAAGGTAACAAGATAACCCAAATACCGTATGGCGTACCAAGGGACATGCAGGTTTGCATGAACTGCAAGGGAATATTCCCGATGGCAGAACTAACGAAGGGAGCAACTCAACGATGCAAGAGCTGTCTAGCGAGGCACACGAATGCGAAGCGACGAGGCCAGACATGTTGATGGTTGCCATACAAACCAGCGAGCGATGGCGTAATAGTTATATCGCGTACCGTCTAGCGAAGGTAGATACCAACCTATTCAACGCAGAGCAGAAGCATCGGATACACGAACTGCAGCTACAGGGCAAAAGCACAAGGGAGATAGCCAACGTAATGGGGAGCACGAAGGATCGGATACGCCGGTTGTTCAACAGGACTTCATGGCCCAAGCCATCTGGCCTAGACTAATATCGAAGCCAGCCAGACCGCAAACACGATACCGACGATCATGATTAAGATGTAGCCCACCAGATCACCAAGCCTATTGCGATTGGAACCAGACCGAGAGCGATTGATATAACAATCAGAATCTCGATCATCTGCTTGCGCCGCTTCTTCTTCAGCGCCTCTAGCCGTTTGATTTCTTCCTGCCGAGCCTTCCTTGCGTCGGCCATCTTCCGTTGCATGTCGTTCCACAAGTCGAGCCGATTGGTAGCGAGGAACACGTTGTAGATGTTTTCTCTGGACTGTCGAACCATCTCCTCAGCCATCACCGCCTTGGCAGCTTCAGCCTCGCTCATGCTTCTGGTGCTGTTCTTGGCGCGCTGTAGGTCGAACTCTGCAGCGCCCATTCTTCCTATGAAGACACCTAGCGACTCGATGTTGTTAGCCGCTCCCGCAGCCATCTCCAGCGCCTTACACGCAGTCGTTACCGCTGCAACAGCCTCAAGGATCATTCCTCAGTAAACCCATAACACGGGTTCTGTCTCGCGGGTATCTACGTGTACAAATGTCTTCGCTACACCGATGCCTTTGAACCCCAGATAAAACGCCTGCTTCACTAGCTGCCTGCGTTCCACGCCATTAGCCACTGCGATGTCACAAGCAATACCCTGAGCATGAGTGCCGGGCTTTGACTTCTTCGCCTCTATGCTATGACGGGGAGAGCGGTAGCCCGACGTAACGTACAGCGGTCTACCAACAGCGGAGCGTAACTCATCGACCCTGCGGATGAACTCGGGATCCATCTCGTTCTCGCCAGTCTCTTGGCAGTCGAAGTCCTCACGCTTGAAGTATAAGTATTCCATTACTTCTTCGCCTTAGAGTACGCGATAGCAACCGCTTGCTTCTGTGGCTTGCCCTCGCTCAATAATGTGCGAATATTCCGACGAACAACCTTCTTGCTTTTACCCTTGAGTAACGGCATCACTTCTTAACCTTGTTCATTATGCCGATGGCTCCCCTCACCCCGAAGGATGCGGCGATGATTACGGACAACCCGTACTGATACCAGTCTGGCATGGTCGATAGAACCTCAAAGCCTTCACGCACATACGGAACCGCAGATGGGACAAACGCCAGAACCAATGGGATGGAAAACAGAATGGTGATCCACTCGTCTTTCCAGCTAGTGTTACTAGCCCTAGCCATGGCAGTTTCCCAGTCAGCCGCGCTCTTGGATTGGTTAATCATAACCGCGGCTTCAGCCTCAGCCTTGGCCTTGGTCTTGGCAACCTTACCCTCTAGCCACGTCCTACCTAAGTCGGCAACCGGCCCGATGACACTAGCAAAGATGCTCACTTATCCGCCTTCTGATCCAGCTTGTCCATGATGCGAGTGAACATATCTCGCAACTCGTCCATGTCGATGCGGTAATCATCCCGGCGCACATACGTCTCGGTTGATCTGCGCTCCATGTCGTGTAGCTCCTTGCGTGTGCTTTGTAGCATGTCCCAAAATATCTTCATAAAGAAACCCGCTAATAACATCAGCCCACCAAGAACTACGTCGAAGGCTGTATTCATATCCATTACGATGTATACGCCTTGACCTTCTTGACCTTGCGCTTCTTCATCATATTGTCGTACAAACCTTTCTTGGGCTTCTTCATTGAACCGTAAGCCATTAGGTAAATCTCCTAGTTTTGCTTGCTACATCTTTCGGTTGTGAGGCGTACTGCTCACCCCTCTTCATAGCCTTTCTCTTAGCCTTGGTAGTCCTAGCGTACTCAGCAGCCGTCAGCTTCTTGATCGCAGCTTCGGGTAGATACCGCTCGCCGGTAGCCTCAGACCCTTGAGTCGATGGCTTGCCAGACTTAGTGCGCCACTTCTGTTTGCCCCAATCCAGCAGGGACTTCTGCGACTTTTTAATCTCGATATCCTCCGCCCTTGGCTTTGTATTGCCGAGCTAACATCTGAGCCTTACGCGCACTCCACTGCCCCGGACTACCGCCTTTATCACCAGCTTTGATGCGGTCAAACAGGTTCTTACGCATCGTTGGCTTCGTGTAGTTTCCAGCCTCGTTTACTCTGCTCACGTCCACTTCACCTTATCGGCCCAGAATGCCGCAGACATCTTACCCTTGCGGATATTCCTAGCATGACGCGCCTTGAACGACTTACGACGTGCCTTTGCCGCCGCTGACTCACCCTCACTGGGAGAGGAGCCGCTCACACCCTGCTGACCAAAGCGTATAGTCTTGGTCTTATCACCCTCTTGCGCCACAACAACGTGTGACTTAGTTGGATGCTTGGGTGTTCTCTTCGGCTTGTTGTACCCAGAGACACCGATCCTAGTGAGGAGGCTGTCGCTCATGATGAGAGATAGTCGATCCACTTGCAGCCAAGACGAACCTTGCAAGTGCCAGAGCCGAAGTTGCCTGTCTCCACTCCCACTCTATAATTTTGCCGTTCAGCTTCAAAACCATAGGTTTCAATATCCGATGTGAATGTATCGACATTCGTCCAGTTGGTGCCGTCAACGCCAGACTGCTTTTGTACCGTCACTATCGTACCACCAGCTATGCCAGAGATAGACAGGTTAAAGTAACCTTGAGTCTTCATTGTATCGCTGAACGTGTTTTCAGCAGTGATGCTTTTAGTAACTACTCCAGACATTATTCAACCTCCTGTGCGGCGGCGTATGCAGCCTGTGCATCAGCCGTGAATACAGTATTAGCAATTGCTGCAACGTCAGCGTCTTCGCCAGACAAATCAGCATCTGGTGTCAGTACATGACGGTGGAAATTTCTTGATATTTCTTGATCGTCACGCTTGATGATCGTCGCAGTACGAACCTGTACTACTGGATAACCAGCAGCAATTTGTACTACTTCGATCTTGTCGTTCAATGTTTCTTCTGAAAGTGCCATATGGCCTCCTTATTTTATCGCCCTATTGGGCCTGTCCACCCTCGAAGGGTATTAGGTTATTCCGTAGTTAAATTGATCTATTGGATTGGCTGGGAGTGATGTAGCAGCACCTTCAGTGACCAAGTTGTGAGTAACTTTAATCGTTGCAACGTCAGGGCAATCTTGAATGAACCTAGAAGAGCCATCGTAGTTGTTGTGAGATACATACAAAAGTTTGTAAGTCACACTATCAAACAACAACCCACGACCAGTAACAGCCCTCATCACATTGTGAGTTACATAGCTGTAATCTGTAGCCGTTGTGTTTGCTACGCCAAAGTGAACACAAGCCCCGTTTGCTGGATCAACATAGAAGCTATTACGAGAAATATAAACCTTGGAACTTGATGCCCCCTCAGTTCTTATTCCTGAGTACACATCTGTAAATGTTGATCCTTCGATGTTTACAACCTGACCATTGTTTATCCCAAGGCCAGTAAACCAATTCTTAAATCTGCAATCAGAAACATACAGTTCATTGCTAGTAACATTGTTATCATAAAGAATACCTACTGTAGTAAAAGCACTCCCATGAGTAGCACCCGCATCTGATGTTGTGGTTTCTGTGCCTGATGTAAATTCACAGTTTTCAAAGTGCCAAGCAAAGTCAGCACTATCAATACGACTATCCCGATCTAACAGTACAGCCGCCTGTGGATCACTACCAAAGAATTTGCAGTCACTAAATACAGCCTGATCGCCAATATCTAGCAATGCGATTTGATCCGTATCAGTTGTGTCGTTTACAAACTGACAACCCTCGATCCGAACATTCTTCATTTCGGGCTGACTTGGCTCACCAGTTCCAACCGCAACAGCATTTGCATAGAACGTTTGAACATCGCCAGTTGTCTCAAAGTAAGAAGAACTTACGATAATATTATTAGCATCAGCAAAGCTAGGGTCAGAAGTGCCATCTGTTCCACTTACAGAACCATGACCAGCAATCTGACAAGCAACTCCAGAGCTAACAAAGTGGCAACCAGACACAACGATGTCGTTAGCACCGTGAGACATAAGACCTCGGCCCGATCCAGTAGATGCTGTTGACCCTTGGATGTTGGAAATAGTTCCATAGTAAGCACCACGGCTCAAACGAACACAGGCAGACCCAAGGGTTGTGTTTAAGTTTATTGCACAATTTGAAACAGAGAACCGTTTTGCTGTTCGGATGTATATGCTGTGTGGGTTAGATGACGCATTGCCGTTTGTTGTTGTTTGGACATTGCAGTTTGAAATTACACCGTCAGTAAAATACCCAGCACTTATCCCACGTTCTTCACAATTAACAATCATAACACCATCAACATTGAACCTACGAACAGCTGATAAAGCTAATGCAGCATAGGCAAATGTTGCGTTTGGAACTGTGCAATCTGTGAATAGCAAGTTTGATATAATTGTATTCTCAAACGCATTCCAAGAAGATGATGGCTCAGTTGTTGTTGTCCAATCACTTCCTGTAATTGGGCCCTGAACTTGAACAACCCCATAGCCATTCAAAGAAGTAAATGAGCAGTTTGTAATCTTAGGCCCAACAAGTTTAGCTGCACCAGTGTTCTCTAAGTAAACAACTGCGGCTGTAGAAGCATGGCTGTCACCAACAAAACCAAGGTTTCTAATTTCTACATTGCCAGTATCTTCACCAGACAATGCATTTGTTGCAGCCCATGATGACCCAGACACAGAAATAATTGATTGCTCTTGGCCATCACCAAACAAAACCTGATCCGATACTAAATCAATCTGGCTTGTAATCTTGTATGTCCCAGCAGGGAAATAAACAGCCTTTGCACCACTGTCGATTGCTGACTGAATAACCGTTGTGGCGTCTGTCGTGCCAGTAGGATCAGCCCCGAAGTCAACAACACTTACAGTGTCGCCTTTGACTAGAGAATATGAAATTTTAGTAAGGGCCATCTGCTACTCCTACGATGCGATATAGGTCATAGTGAAGTCTTCAAAATCACTTGTGCCTGATGTTAGTTCTGCGGGACGAATACTTGCGTTTGCATTATCAGATTGACAGCCAAAGAACCTTGCTCGGCTGTTTCCTGATACAACGACAGGAACAACATACCCTTGACCTGACGCCTGTCTTGCACTCACAACAGAGATCGCCATTGAACCAGAGGCACTTTGTGCTGCACTAAATGGCAGAGACATATAAAGAACACTTGTTGAAGTCATACCAGCAGTGCTGATGTTGGCTAAAGAAGCAAAGCTACAAGTAACGACACGACCAACCTTAGTGTAGTATCCTGTAGTTGTTGTTGAAGATGCGTTACCACCAGAAGAACTATCGTGCAAAGATACGGTGTAAGTCCCCTCCTCGTAATCATCGAATAGCTCAGAGGTGCCAGTGCCGGAGGTGGCAGAGAAATCAATGCCTTTCCCGTTAGCCATGACAATGTTGCCATTAGCCGTTATAGGGCCGTCAATAGTTACTTCGTTAAATGTTGGGTTGCGGCCAAATATACCGCCTAGCTTTTTAATAGTCATAATCTGCCCTATGTGTCAGTTGAGATGGTTTTAACTGTGCCGTCACCAAATTTAATTTTCAGGTCGCCGTCAGAAGAATCAATATAAATGCTCGCATTACCAGAAACCGTAGAGGGAGCGGTAACGCCATCTGTTAACTGAAGAATGTTTGTCTTTGCAGTAGAGGCAATTTCTCTAAGTTGAGTCTGAACATCGGTATCCGACCCCGAAGATGGGGTGTACGCGACCAGGTTTGCGGTAGTCGCGCCAATACTTGTAACCTTGAAAGACACCACCTCGATTGATGAATTTAATGGCGGGGCTTCGGTAAATGTCAGAGATGTTCCCGAAACGCTGAAGGTATCGCTTTGCTGGTATACCCCGTCAATGAATACTTGCACCGACTGACCAGATCCTCCGGGCGCAGATGCTAATGTAAATACAGTTGTTGAACCGTTGCCCGTAAACCTTTCCCTTACAATTGTAGAAGGTGAACTAGGATCACCTGCCTTAGTTACATTGACAGCCCCGGTAGAGTCAAAAGTTAAAAAGTTATTGGCGCGTAGAGAGGCAGATGGCAACAACATGCTAATAGAATCAAGATCGGTAACTGGCTTAACAATCGCTCTATCGTTATCTGTCGCAGCCTGTTGAGCAGCCAACCAGAGTCTATCAAAGTCCTCGTTAACCTCGGCAGCTAGGAAGTCACCACTATTCTGGTAGTCGGTTAGACGCTCTAGTGCCATGTCCCGATAGATAGTAATGATGTCACCGGCAGTAGCGCCAACAGTCAGCGTGATGTTTCCGCCTGTATCACTCCCCACACCCGACACCGAGTAGTTACTACCCTCTGATAAGGCTGTCCCGTTCTGTAATACAGCCAAGTCATTCTTGTTATACACCTCGAACGTGTACGCAAAAACAGTCTGCCCTGCTGTAGCAGTGTATTGGTTACGAGCAGTCGTATTCGTTACCGTCATAGTGATCTACCTGTGAGTTTTCTTTGCTTTTCTTCCAAAGCATTGATTCTTGCTTGGTTCAATTCCGCATTCTCTTCAAAGAGTTTCTTCTGTGCAGCGGATCTGTAGTTGGCGAAAATGGATCTAATCAAAAGACTCTTGCCGCCATCAGGCCCGTCAGTCGCAGTCCGATAACCCGCAGACTTTACGAGATTACCGAGTGCGGTCTTCAGCTTAGGTATACCTTTCCCTAAGCCCTCTCCCGCGTAATAAAGGATGTATTGATCGTATTGCTCTGCATCTAATTCTACACCATTGACTGTGCGTCTCGGCATTCCAATAGGCACTTGTTGCCGTACCATTTCGTCAGCAACAGGATTGTCCTTGGCTTCATTAGTGTAGATGGGCGAGATGATGTCTGGCCCTAATCCACCAGAAGGCACAATGACTTCCCCGAAGATATTTCTACGGGGTGGGAGTCCTTCTGACATGCCGGGAATCCTAGACTTGATACGGTCTATCATGTCGTAGGTTGCGCTGATCTCAGGGCTAACCTGTCGCTCTATAGCCGCAACGAAGGATGGAACCATTGACCCGCCTAATCTGTTGAGCCAATTATTCAGCTTCCAGTTGCTGGCCTCTGGATCTGTGCTGGCACCAAAGAATGCCTCAACGAAATCGAACACCCCACTCAGATATGTCTTGCTTGCCATATTCTGGGTGATAGATAGAACCGCAGCCAAAGCCACTTCACTAGCTTCTGCCTCTGTGGTCTGACCCATAATCTCGGTCATGTCCGCAGCCAAACCTAACAGCCCCCCGATGGGGTCTAGTCGGTTGTAGGCGTAATAAGTATCGCCCACCTTAATTGAGTATGGCTGCCAGCCTGTCTCTCTCAAGATGTTTCGCATCTTGGGATGTGTTGGCCCAGCGCCAGTAATCTGCCCCGCCATCGCTAACTCGGCAGTTACCGCCATGACCATTGAGCCGGTAACAATCTTGCCCAGTGCTAAGTCCTTACGCGCACCACCAGCGGCAATGTCCTCTCTCACCGCTTGCGATGTGTAGGCCAAAGGAGTCCGTTCCAGCAGATAGCTCATAATGTTTGTGGGCGTTCTTACAAACGGCACGATAACCCGTACATATGGGCCAGATGCAGGAGCGTGTCTAGCCTTCTCAGCCAGTTGCCCAATCTCTGCAACCCAAGACATTTTGGCTTCGGGCAGTCGGTTGGTAAACGTCTGGTATCTAGCTGCATCGGTAGCAGCCATCTTGATGTTCTCGGGAGGATTCTCGATTATCTCCATAATCCGAGCCGCAGCCGCGTCACCATCTAACCCCTCGTTAAACACCTGCCGATATGCTTGGGCATTTAGCTCCATGCGATACCCAACAGCCTTGAAGAACTCATCAGCCGCAGTAAGCAGCCTACCGGGAACTCGTACAACCTCACCCGTGTAATCAGCAAATCGACCAGCCGTACCCGACAACCCTAGCTGCTCACCAGTGATTGCCCTATGGTTTTCGACTTCCATCTTCTGCAATGGATCGGTTGGTTCGCCGGTCTTGAGTGCATTCCATCCAAGACGCATACCATCTCTCGCGCCAGCAATCATGCCAGCTAGCTGCGCTTCAGCCTCACCCCTCGGTATATTTCTACCGCCACCGATTAGTGATGCTACCTTGCGCTCTGATACAGAGAATCCTGCTGTCATAATGTTGGAAACAATGTTCACAACATGAGTAGCGGGAGAGGAGAGCAGACCGTTAATCCAAACTTCGTATAGCTTGTCCAACGTGGTTGCGTCAGATGCCTTGCTTACGAACTTACCAACCTTCGCGGGATCGTCCAGATCAGACAGCATTTGTGCCATCTTGCGATTCAATGCGTCACCGCCATTCGCGGTTAGGATATCCTTAATAGCCTTCTCTTGTAGGCGTGAACTCTCGGCAACAACCCGAAACTGCTGTAACGCACGACCGGCTTCTGCAGTCATGCCGGATACTTGCGCTTGGATAGCCCGGTGCTGAGTCATAGCCCGACGCATCAAAGCCAGATCCATCTCTGTACCATCAACGCTATTGGCCTTCTTAGCCATGCGAACTAGGTTCTCACCAGACGCTACCAAAATCTTACGGGAGGCTAGAATCTGCTCCGCATTAAACGCCGCGCCCTTCGGTCTGGACAGCAAGTCATCAACCGTCATGCCTAGATCATCGGCTAGTTTGGGCAAGTCATCGTTTAGAACCTTCTGCCGTCTTGCCTCATTGATAATAGGAGCATCGGTTTCCGCTACGCGGTTGATTAGTGCGTCTACTTCTTCAGTAGTATTTAGGTTGTTGAGATTGATATTCTCCGCAGCTTCCGGCTTGGCATCGCCCCGCCCAGTCTTAAACTCAGGAAGAACAAAGCCGACATTCTCTTGTGCCGCCAAGTCCTCGAACGGGATGAACTCACCTTCCGCTTCTTCTTGCTTGGTTCGTAGCTCGACCATAGCCCGGCTTTCAGCGCCAGTACCGTCATCTAACTTGGCATCATCAATCGTTTCGTCGATCAACTCACTGGGCTTCTGGCCTGTATCGTCAGCAAGCCCCTTGATTGTCTGGCGACCCTTAATCATACGGGCAGCTTTTACAAAGCCCTCAACCATTCCGCCCAGCGCCAAGCCTTCTAGCGCGTTCTTGAATCTAGCTTCTGCTTCGGAATCATTAATATCGGTAGCAAGGTAATCAGTGAGCGGCCCTTGTAGCTCTGGGTACTGGTTAGCTAAGTCAGCCAGCCGCCCCGCGTAGGGATCAAATACCGTAGCGTCAGCAGCAGCACCAGCGATTAGTGAGCGAGTGATTCCGCTCGTAATACCCGCGTACTTTAATCCCTTAACCGCAGGGATAAACCCAACCATGAACTGGCTAATGCCACGCGCTAGAGCGCCGGTAGTGGTCTCTGGCTGGTATTCTTCTTCCGTGAACTGGAAGTCGCCTTCACCACCAAAAGCCTGTACAGCCTCTCCTACAGCGTCTACAGCGCCATACAGTGATTGTTCAGGTATTTCTGTGATTCCACGACCGACATCGGCAGCGATAGCCTGTGCTAGTGTGCTCTCGTCCTGTGCGGTACGAGGGCGCATACGGCCCAGCTTGGGATCAAAGATAAAGCCAAGGTTATCCCCGGTCTGAGGGACAACAGTTTCTTTGGCACCCTCTCTCTCCATCTCTGAATTAAGCTCTTGTAAGGCTAGTTGAGCGGGAGTGAGGTTCGCTTCTTGACGAGTGTTTAGATAGCTAGGCTCGGTGTTGTCATCGGCAAAACTAAACGGTGATGCGATAACAGTACCGGCAGCAACCGTACCCTTGGCTACTCGTTGCACCTTGATGTTGTCATACTGGTCGGCTAAGTATTGACTGATCGTGTCAGCCCATTGTTGGTCAGCGACTTCGTACCATCCATCCTGAGTTTTGGTGCGTAATTGACCTACCTGCTGGCTAAAGTTAAGAGGATCGCCAGTCTTTGAGACAGACTCGCCTGTACGCGCCCACAATCGTGGGAACATCAACGCGGCAGGGACACTATTCTGTAGGCCACCGTAATACTGACCGGGAATTCCGGTGTCATAGGTAGCTGTTCTTGATTGAGCAATAAGATCCGCTTCTGGTTCAGTCCTAAATATAGAGAAACCGCTAGCGCCTAACTCGCTGTCGCGTAGCGCAGGCTCTGTTGTCGCTCTGACAATGTCATCAATTACAGGGAAGCCCTTGTTAGTCCACAGCTTCTTACGCATCTCGGTGATTAAACCCTTGCGGAAGTTGCCAGCAGTCTCCCGCTTGCCCTTAACATTGGTCACCGGGATAGTTCCTATGGCTTGAGCCATCGCATCCGGCGACTCTACACCTGCAAAGTCTGGGTATACGGCGCGGATTTTCTTGTCAAATGCCTCAATGTCTCTTGCGGGAATCTTTAGCGCAGGAAACTGTCGCAGGGCTATCTCTGAAGTCATTGTGTTAAACAGCATCGACTCCGGCCCCATTGCCGTGTAAACGCCTAGCACATCTGCATCAGGGTTTTCTTTCTGCGCTCGCAGGAAATGCTCTTGCTTAGTGGCGGCAGCGCCGTACATAGACTCCCATCCAGACGGAGACTGCCTGTACATACTTTCTAATGCGTAATTAGGCCCACCATGTAGCGTTACATCTTTGTCTAGCGGCACACCTTCCACGCTTTTTATCGTAGCGCCAGCAATACTGGGATCACCCATAACAGGAACCAGCACACTCCCCACCATTTGTTGTGGGTCAATGCCCGGACGCTTCATGACTTCTACGTCTGGCGTTTCCATCTCAGCCATACGCATACGTTCACGAGCACCGAAAGCATCATCAGTTTCTTCTACTTGCCTGATGTACTTGCGAACAGACTTCTCCTCGGCCTTTGTAAGCTCCTCGCCCTGAACCATCTTGGTAAGGTTCTTACGCAGTACAGGAGAGAGGGCAGCAGTCAATATGCCAGCCTCTGCTTCTTCGCTTGCAGTAATACCACCGGCAGCAACAGTCGTACCCGCCAAAGTCTTAGCAATACCGCCAACAAGACCTCGATCAACGCCATACCTCTCTGATATGGCAGTCAGGTCAGGCTCAAACTTCGGCTTTGCTTCTTTGCCGGTAGCCGCTTCTAGTGCTGTCACGAATGGGCTTTTAGCCATGTGGAATCCTTATCGCTTCAGGATCTGAGATAGATCGCTTCGGAAGTCATTATACGCTCTCAGCTTCTCTTGCTCGGCAAGTAAACTATTATAAGACGCAGTGAACTCGTCTACGCTCATCTCGTTCGATTTGTTCTTTCTTTCTTTGAAGTTAGCTTTGAGTTGGTCTATCTGGGCATCTATGTCTTTTGATGTACCCGACAGGTTCTTGGCCTCTACCAACTCAGACGCAACCTCAGATGGACGCTCACCGGCAAGCACTCGTTGTGAATATACAACGTCAAGGTCAGCCCACATGGACTGTGCCTCTGGATCAATGGCTGCAAACGCGCCAGTAACCACGGTCATTCGCTTGAGATAGTCGCGGAACCGTTGGGCTTCGCCTGTGCTTAATGGGCTTTCACCCGTCAGGTTTGCCGACGCAGTACCATAGAACTTTTCAGCCGTAGATGTAGTCAACCGAGTGCCGGCGTTAGCCATGATTAACGCCCTCGCCTTTTGTGGGTTAGTGGATATGTTGTCTTGGATCTCCATAATTAGCTGGATATCGTCAACGCCCTGACCCCTAGTGTTAATCGTGCTCTGCAAAGCTCTAGCTTGGCTAAAAGATATACCTCTGGTAGCCGTAGCTCTTTGTACTTCTGACGTTCCTGCCGTTCCGTTTAGAATGCCAAGGAACAAATCACTAGAAGTAGCTTCCTGAGAGAGAGCGAGGTTCTGCTGATCTTCGGCATCTGCTTGGTTATCAAGCGCCAAACGCTCGCTGACATCACTTCTTAAAAGTGTAATCAGTGCATCTTGCTCCTCATTGCGGTAACCCTTCAATGGCTTAGAGGCCAAGGTCTCAATAGACCGTAGCGCACCAGACCAATCGCCATCGTTCATTTGATCGCGTAGCGTTCCTTGGTATGCAGAGTTTTGAGCAAGGATTCCCACGCTCCTAACGCCCTCGTCATATTGTACCTGCGAGATAGTCCCTAGCTGTAAGCGACCAGCCAGCCCGTCAATGATGTTCTGCTGCTGGGTAGTGACACCTATCAAATCGCCTTCTTTGGCGGCAGTGACTAACGCATCACCAGATACAGTGACCACGTTTGAAAATCGCTCATCAGCCGCAGCCTTGTCTTTAGCAATCTCCGCCGACTCAACCTGTCTTAACGCGCTAGACTGTATGCTGTCTATCGTCTGTGCCGCCCTCGCCCTCATTGCTTCGTCGCTTATAGACGACAGAATGGGATTAGTTGCTTGCTGTGATAGAACCGAGAAACTAGCTGAATCGGTGGGATTCTCTGCCGCTATACGAGAGATATCGTTTTGTACATCCACTTGCATGGACGCTAGAAACGCATTCTCCATAGCTTCGTTATACGCTTGATCCTGAATAGATAGAGTAGACAGGAATCCCTTACGACGCTCTGGGTCTTCTCCAACTTCAGCAGCTTGTTGCCCAGCGGTCAGACCTTCGGCAGCACCAATCTCCTGCGCCCTCTTCGCGCCATAGTCAAAAGCAGTGTTGCGCACCTGATCGGCTAATCCAGCCAACGCCTCAAACCTTCTGGCAGTAGAGTTATCTACTCCAGTGGGGCGTAGCTGACCGTAATAAGTTATCTCTTTAGCCATTAAGTGCCTCCAGCAGCATCACCACCACCGCCACCGCCACCGCCCAACATAGCCGCTGATGTAGCCGTGGACAGCAACGTGGACGCTGCCTGTATCTTGCCTGTTCTAGCCGCTTCTTTACCGGCTCGACGCATTTGCGCTTGCTTTAATTGACTGCTCAAGGTTTCTAGCCCCTCACCCATGCCAATTTTTTCAGCCGCTCCAAGGGCAATACTCTGAGGCGTGCCTTCGCCAGCGAGACCAGAAGTAGCCAAAGCCATCTGTCTTGCGGCCAGTGCCCGGTTTAATTCCTCACGACGCTGTAGCTCACGGCCCTCTGCGGCAATGCGCTCTTGTTCAGCTTGGCGCTCTAGCTCCTGCTCCTGAACCTTGCCGGAAACATACTGGCCTCTTGCAGAAACGCCACCTGATACAGCTACTACCGCTAATACTGCCGCTGTGAATGGGTCCATTAGCTGCTCTCCACTTCAAATTCAATCATCTGTATATGGAATGGAGTTGGATCGGGAACCGTGAACACCGGCACCTCCTCTCTCGTCCATCCATCTGTACCGTATATATCGTCAATAATCCCTGTCAGTACGTCTGGCGGGTTATCCAATGGGGTATCTGGTGCAGCACCGAATGCTCTAATCGGCACCGGGTTACCATTAACGTACACACCAGAAGACTGATACACACGGGAGTTAATTCTTACCACGCGCTTGAGGCGCATTTGGTTCTGACCACTGCCGACATTCGTATTCAATGGCATCGGCTTCAACTCAATAGAGAAGTTTAGACCAACCTCAACGCTGGTATATCCTGTCTCGCTAGACTCTAGGGTTATAGACCCACCTGAGACGTCCCTATCTTGCAGTACAACGCCGTCCGCAACTATCTGTACCGTTTCCCCCTCCAAATAATCCAAGCCTGTGAGGACAGTCTGGGAGGCTGTAGGGGCTATCTTGATGGAGGCATCCATCTTGTGATCGAAGTTCCAACGCTCCAAGAACTTAACAGTCGCGCTGTTGATTGTTCGCTCGGCAATTAGATACAAGTCTTCGTCTACAACACACACGCCTTTGATGTCGCCAGTGTTCTCCCATCGCGTAAACCCAGTAATGTCCTGAGCGCGGAGAGTATTCAGGATCACGCCATTACCGTCGCTGTTCACGAAGAACACCCAATTCGCATCATCGCTCTGTGTACCACTCAGCAAAGCCATATCTATAGGCTGAGTAATCAAGTGAGAGGCGAGCACAGATAGATCCTGTGTGATGTATGCGTCTTCATTGAACGAGAACACAAAGTCTCTAATCGACTTACCGTTACGATCCACAAAGATAGTGGAGCCGTCTACGTCCTGAGTCTCTACGTTTAGAGAACCGTGTGACGTTTGTGGTGCAACTTGGGCACTTGATGGTGTAACCGGCTTGCTAATAACT
>Ga0222719_10000858_pt1 | contig 30236 bp, 28 predicted proteins | sample C33_34DmetaG_FD_165039 | JGI IMG/M metagenome (GOLD analysis project Ga0222719, IMG submission 165039) | Estuarine water microbial communities from San Francisco Bay, California, United States - C33_34D | ecosystem: Environmental > Aquatic > Marine > Unclassified | place: USA: California... | reverse complement strand
TACTCTATGCGAAGTAAACAAACCCATATCGTATATCTTCAATGCTTCATCTCTGACTTCTTCTGGTATCAGTATGTCTGCCTTAAGATAAAGACTGTTTCTTTTTTCTAAAAAGTCTTTACACTTTTGTGCTATTTCCAGTAATCTTTTATCCATGTTTCTAGTTCTTCTTGTTTTGTACCATGATTTAATATACAGACTTCATAATCATTTCGTAGTTTCTCTGGTGTTGTATCTTTAAGATATCGTACACCTTTCCAATATGAATATGCGATTGATGTAGGTAATAAGTCAACTTGTACAGGTTCATTAAATAGATATCTATCAACTCCTTGATACTTAAATAATATCATCTGTTTGTGTTTTTGAAAATAATCATATATCTCTTTACCTTGATGCCACTCCCATTTCATAATAGATGAGTTATATAATGTAGGAAACTTTTCTCTGGCACGTGGTGCTAGATATCCTTCTTTCCATTGTGCGTATAGGACTGATACTGTTCTTGTTTGTACAGAAAGAAGTCTATGTAGAGGATTAAGAATAACTATATCAAGGTCAAATAATATATTACTGCCTTCTCTAAATATGTTTAGACAATCAATTTTAGGCCACCATTGTGTCAAGTCTGATTCTATCTCAACAGGTACAATTGGTTTGTTTAGACCAGTTGCATTATCTGTATAACAATAGAAGTTGAATTCTTCTGGCATATTTTTCTCGACCATATTGTATAGTCTGTTGACATAATCAGAAGAATATTTGTCGCCTTGTTTCACACAAATCACATTTATCATAATAATATATATAAATAGAATTAAAGGAGTTTTTATATGAGTGATATGGTTTTACCAACAGTAACTGAAAAAAAGAAAACATTGTTGTTCTTTTCTGGTGGTGTAGATTCTACTATGATTGCTTTGAGAATGAAAAAGAAATATAAAACACTAGACAATGTAGTCGCAGTATTCTTTCCTATCAATGCATTGTATCAAATATACAGACGAGGTGAAAAGAATTATGATGATACTAGATTACAGAATCAGTATAGTATATTCAATGATATGTGTGAAGAAGTTGGTCTAAAGAATCGTATCGTGTTTTTAACAATGGAAGATTTTACATATCAAAATGGTGATAACTTTATTGTTGACAAAAGACGCCAGAATGTTGCTTCTCTTTTAAATCTATTGTGGGAACGTGGTGTTGATTTGACAGATAAACACTCGATTACTTTTGGTATCAATAAAAGAATATTTGAAGGTAGAACTCTTTTGAATCATCTTAAAGAAAAGAATATCACATCATCTGATAAGATTGCAAAGACTATCAAAGCAAGTAAAAAGAAATACAGAGGTATTATTGAAAGAGATGCCATTGACGCATATAGTAACTATGCGTGGTTAGAAAAACAAAACTCATATACAATCATTTCTTTTGATGAACTAATAGAAAACGATAAGATGTATTTACCACTTCAAGACTTGACTAAGTCTGATGTGTATAAACTACTCAATACACTTATTAATGATGTAAAAATATTTACAGAAAAAGACAGAGAGATTGTTATGAAAGCACACAATATGTGTGATGTTGCATACCCTAGTACTTGTGGTGAATGTGATACTTGTATAGAAAGAACTAAGACAATATAATGTGGAAATGGATAGGATATATCACAGCAATTTTACCTTTAATTGGTGTAGTGTATGGAGGTTTAAGAATAGCAAGTGATTTACAAACATCAGTTGAACAGTCTATTGAAACTTCGGTAAATGCTCACACAAGAATAGATTCTATTATTGAATCACAAAAAGATATTAACAAACAACTGTTAGATTTACAGTCAATTAGTGCTGAAGTGAATGGAATAGTTAGTTCGCTAGAACGTCAGAAAAATGACACAGTTACAATTGGACAATTAGATACACTTAAAGATAAAATTAACGCACTTAGAGATACACTGGAACAAATGCGTGATACATCAAATCAGATTTCAGATATCAATAGTAAACTCGACAAAATTGAACGTGAAGTCAACAACACTCAGATAGATAATGATAAGATGATTCAAAATGCTCTTAAGGACATTGAAGAAATATACAGACGGTTGGATAGAGCCAGAATTAACTAAGACAATTTCCTAAATGCAGTCTGGTAATTATTCGCCAGTTTCAACACTTCAATATCTTTCCAATGTATATGGATAAAATAGTCAACTGCAATTCGTGGTGATTCAACAACATCATGTACTAATTTATTCTTTTCGTGTTTCCACCCAGTTACTTCTCTTGCTTTCCAGTACACACTATCATCTAATAACATAATACCACCTTTAGTTAATAGTCTATAAGATAGTACAAGGTCTTCAAGTACGTCTGCAGACTTATGTGAACCATCTATGTAAATAAAATCAAACTGTTGACCTTTCAAATCGTGAAGTGCGTCATAAGATGTTTTACGAATGTAAGTAATATCTTCTTTACAAGTATTCAAGTTGTTAATTAAATCTTTGTATGCTTCATCATAGAGTGTCTGTGATATACCATAAACACTACCATCAAATGGGTCAATTGTTGTTACTTTACATTTGTATGTTTCTGCAAGCCATATAGAGAACTTACCTTCCCACGTTCCAATCTCTAACACGTTTCTTGGGTTATCTAAAATAACTTTTGCGTTTTCAATGGCAGGAGTTGCAAAGTCAAATGTAAATGTATACTTACCAAAAACTCCCTCGTATTTTTCTTTACTCATCTTCTCTGTGTTCAACAATTCAATATCCCCTTTATAATATAGTTGTTTCCATGCAGTTTGTTTCTTCTTGTCTTTACTTATCAAGTATAACATATCATCATCTATACTCCAACCTTGTCTACGAAACCAACTCTTCCACGCAGTTTGTGATGGGTGTCTTGAGATTATCTTTAACTTGATATCACCAAAGTATTCTGAATCAAAGAATTCAAAACAAGTGTTGAGTATTTTACGATTGATACTACTACGATATTCTGGATTGGAATATATCTTTGTCATACTTCGCAATATATTACCATTCATCTTTACTGCAGTAAATGAAAATGCAGGTGTATTATCAATAACTACTGTAAAGAAGTGAGTATCTTTGTCGTCAATTATTGCTTTGTGCCAACCTTCTTCATATGCAAGTGTCTGTAACACATTGAATTCATCATACGGTTTGGTATCACAAAGAAGTTTGAAATCAGTTTTGTCTATAACAATCATACTAAATAACTTTATGTTAATTCACGGAATACAAGCGGTACACTTTGAACCAACGGCGAGATGTAATGCATTTTGTCCAATGTGTTCTCGTACTAATAATCCCAAAATATTAAATAATCAAGGCGAAGTATCATACGAAAACTTCGTCAAGTTCTTTCCTGAAGACTTTGTAAAAGGTCTCAAGAAATTCAAATTCTGTGGAAACTATGGGGACCCTGCAATTGCAAAAGACCTTTTAGAAATCCACAAATATTTATACGACATAAATCCATCTATCGAATTCATATTGAGTACGAATGGTGGTATACGAGGTGAAAAGTTTTGGACTGAACTTGGTGAGATATACGCAAAATCACCACAGTCGCACGTTCAGTTTCATATAGATGGTATGGAAGATACAAATCATATCTATCGTATTGGTGTCAAGTGGGATAAACTTATAAAGAATGTAAAGGCGTTTAACAAGACTGGTGGTGTGTCGTACTGGTTCTTTATACCGTTCTTTCATAACGAACATCAAATAGAAGATGCACAGAAGTTAAGTGATGAGTTAGGTTGTAAAGAATTTGTTATCAAAGTATCTGCACGTTTTCAAGACAGTAAGAAACCTTTTGAATACCCAGGCGGTAAACTATATCCACCTACATCAGATAGATTCAGAATAGAAAAGTTTCAGAAGAAAGAACAATTAAGATGTGTATCTGAAATACGCAAAGAGATATATGTTGACGCATGGGGTAGATTGTGGCCTTGTTGTTGGACTGGTTCTGCAGTCAACAGAAGTCCAGATTGGCCTATGGTCAAAGACGACCCAGACTTGAATTCATTGTACAAACATACGATACGAGAGATACTTGATAGTAAAGGTATGAACGATTGGATTCAATCGCAATACGGTTGTAATACATCAGTATGTCATAAAAGATGTACAGGTTCTTATGTGCATGTTATTGATAGACAGGGTTTACAGAAACCACAGAAAGAATATTGGTAATTAAAATAGATTATATTCAGGAAACGTTTGTTCAAACTTTTTATTAATAACATGTACGAATATAACTTCTTTCCAATTTATTTTACCTAATGTTGTTGTATCATCAACTATATGATTCCATTTTTCTTCAATATTATTGATTGTTAATTTATTTTTTTCAATAAGATAAGAAAAGAATACTTCGTTATTAGGTATCATAAATGGATGTATTTCTTTTGGATATACGTTATCTTTCTGTGCAGTATACAATAATTCAATCATATGATTTAAATTTTCACCAAACATCAGTTCACCTATTGCATCTTTATTACCACCAATAACGCCTGTGTTTACTATGTTGTCATTTAAAACTTTATAGTTTTCTAAAAGTAACATGGAGTTTTTAGAACAAGCCTTTACCCAACAGTTCTGATTATCTAAAGAGTCTAAATGTCCATACAATGGCCATTTTTTAAAACATCTATCTAATCCCCATTGTTTTCCATCTTGTTGTAGAATACATATTTTTGATAAGTCATGTTCTTCAAAAAAGTTTTTGAACATAAAAGGTATAACATCAAGGTCAAGATATAAAACTTCATCATACTTTTTTGCAAGTTCTTCAAACTGTTTTATTTTCATAAATTGTATTGATGTATAATCATCAATATGAAATTCATCAGTTTCATAAACAAAATAATCTGCACCACAAAACTTTGCATATTGTTTTTGTTTTGTAGCAAGTTTGTCTTTATATAAATGTAACTGTTGTTTTTTATAAGAAGTAACACTAAGGTCTTTTACTTCTTGATATACACTAAAGATTACTCTTGAATTCCCAGACATCATCAAATCTCTTATTAATACAATGAACAAACTTACTTTTCTTTGGAATCCATGTTGATATTGGGTCAAAGAAAAAATGCCATTCCTTATCTAGCCATTGTGTTTTTACTTTATTTACTTTTGTTTTATAAGACCATATCGTTTCATTATCATAACCAAACATATCTAGTGTATCTTGTGGATAAAAACTTGTATCGTTTTTCACTCGTGTCATTAACTCTATTGTCTTATCAAAGTTACCAAAGTAATCTAACTTATCTATGTGTTCTTTGTTAATACCAATAATACCTGTGTTGAAAACATCTATGTTCGTACGGTGTCCTTCTTCAAATAACATAGCCTTTGCGTTCCAGTACTTTGCAAGAGGGCTTCGGTTAGACGCCTTTCTTTTATTGAACATAGGACTTTGTTGCATTTTTAATGTGTAATCATCATTATTGTTTAATATTGCAACACCTCTATCTAAATTCCACACATCAAAGAAATCATCATCAGTAACTGGAACTACATCAAAATCAAGATATAATATTTCGTCATAGTGTTTAGATAATTCATACAACAAATATATCTTATAAAAGTTAACTATACAATAATCATTAATCATAGGATATTTTTCTTTGAACATTTTATGGTATTCTTTATATGAATCATCATATTCAAAGAGTTCATACTCTGTTGAAATATCATATGCGTATTGTTGATGTGATTCTTTTAGTCTATCGTAGTGTTCAATAAACTGTAGTTTTGTTCTTTGTGTTTTAGACATATCATCACCGTTGTATGGTGGTTGATAATCTAAATTTTCGGAAGGAATATCTATGTATAGACTAAAAACAATTCTCATAATAAACTCTAATTGTATATATAAATAAATTTAAAGTGAAATGAAAAACATAAGGAGTAATTATGAGTAGAGCATTTCCAAAGGACTGTCAATATGTAAAAGGCAGTGCAAGATTTACTAATGATGAAAAAAGTATTATAGAATTACTTTATATTAAAAATGAAGATGAACTAAATACAGAACGTCAATACACTGCATCAGCATTTCCAGTTGATTCACCTCAATATAATTGGGTACTAGAAAACTGTGATGATTTAGATAATATTCATGCAAATACTTATCGTTGGATAAGAGAAGCAAGATATAACTATGAATTAGAAGTAATGGAAATTGCAAAGAGAGAAGGTTTAATATTCTCTTCTGGACTTGCAGATGTGCGTTCATACACAACTTTTCTAACTTCATTATTTGAACCATTTGATGAATCAAAAGAATCAGAAATTAACAATTTGTTCTCAATAAAATTAGAGTTGTTTGAAATGCCACATATTCGTCAAAACACTAATACTGATTTAAAGAAGGCATTAAGAAGAGCTGCAACACCTTTAGAAGTTGTTAGAGCTGCAATTGATATTCATCTTGACAATGTTGAAAATGGGATTGAAATTGTGGTAGAAGATACTTCGAATACCAGCCAGGAATCTGCATAGATTTATATCGTTGATTGAATAAGTATACACTAAATTCTCTTTCATCAAGTATTGTTTGATAGGAACAAACACCACCATAGGGAAAGGTAATGTATTCGTGGTTCTCGTGTAAATATTGGTCTATGCCTTTATGATACTTGACCATGTAGTAATCTGGTTGCTCCATAAAGTCTTTGTATATGTATGACTTATTGCCATACCAAGATATGATAGAACTGTTGATTGGTGTGTGGTATGCAGGACGCCACCATGCGTATATGACTGATAGTGCCTGTGATATAAACTTATTACAATCACCACGAATAATTACATCTAGGTCAAAATATATATTGTAGTTCTCTGTGAATCGTTCGAAGATTTGTAGTTTATTGAATACACCCTCGTGTCTATCTTCACTTACTACATTGAACTTATCATACTCTAAACCTGAGAACTTGTCAAGCATATATTTTAAATTGTCAATATAGATTGGGTGATACTTATCACCAGTACAAACACATATTATATTAAGCATGCCAATGTTCTCTTATCCAATTGTATCGTTCAGTCATTATATAGTTATCTGGATTTGCAAAGTGTATAATTTTTAGATTAGAATTTATTTCATCACCCATAACCTGAAATTCTTCATTAAAACTATCTCTATACAATTCATTGTAAGTTAGATTCTGTTCAAATATTTTTGACCATTTACCAACCCATTTACCAGGCATCATGGTAATCTTTACACCTTCTTCTCTGCAAGTATCCTCTACAAAGTTTTGTTCACCAAAGTATTTAAAATGTACAACAAGATTGTTATAGTAATGTAATTGCCATCTAACAGGGTCCTCTATATATTTTTTCCAAACAAAGTCTAAACTACCTGCTTTGAATTTATACCAACCACCATTGATTGTTGTATGAGGACTTTTATTCCACCATTTAGTATATGACACAAGTTCGTTTTCTTCTACGGGCCAGTTGACCATTTCTGTAATATTACTTACAATTAGTTGGTCAATGTCCATAACAATAATATCACCATCACCAGTAAAGTTCTTATCAAAAAATTGTAGTTTATACCAATGTTCTCTTATGATACCATTTTGTTTGAGAGGTATCACTCTGTCTGCGAGAACTTCACTATCGCTATAACATACAAACTCAAAGTCAACATCACAATGTTTTTTAAGAGAGTTGTAGAGATTAGCAACATAGTCTGTACTGTATTTGCCTTGGTAATATAAACAAAATATCTTAATCATTTTCTTGTAATCTTTGTAACTTGTTGAAACTTTTTCCTGCCTTACTACAATATTTACTGCATTGTCGTATTGGATTAGATTCCCAACTTTCAGGTAATTGTTGATTAAACCATTTACTATCTTTTAATATTTCTTCAATTGGTTTATAAAATATATTGTGTTCTTTTTCTTGTTTCTTATAATCAATCATTGTTTGATTAGCAAATACTTGTGGACCAAACTGATAATAATTATTAGCTAGATAACAACAAGGAATTACTTGTCCATCTGGATTTATAAGTATTTTTCTATTGTTTAACCATTTACAAGATATGATATCATCTTCAATTTTTTTCTCTTTAGTTTTTAATTTAATTCCTTCTATCTCTTCTGGTTTCTTGTCGGCATATTCTAGTGTATATTTTGAACCATCAGCATTTGTATATTCAAAATATCTATTTTTTTCTGATAATCTGTCTGACCAAATATAACTATGATTTTTAGCACCATATTTTAAACATAACTCTTTTATTTCTTGCAAATCATCTTGATTGTGTTTAAACAATATAGTTTGTGCAACAGCTTTCGCCTTCGTCATAGATAAAGATTTCATATTTTCAAGTACTTTATCTAAATTAGTAAACTTTCTATATAACTGATGTTGATGATTGTCTTTACCATCAATACCAAAAACAACTCTTAATCTATCACCACATAATATACCTAAATCCCACCACCATTTCTCATCACGAATACTACCATTTGTATTAATTATGATAATAGTCTTTTGTAAATTATCTTTTGTTTCTTTAATAATATATTTACATATTTCAAATATGTCTTTATTCATTATTGGGTCACCCCAAGTACCACATATCTGAAATACATTTGTTAGTTTTAATGTACTAGGTCTATACGCTCTTTTGAAATCTTCTAATGACCAACTAATTAATGGTAACCAATCTGCCTTCTTTAATCCATCAGAATTTGTTCTATGACATTGAGGACAACCAGCATTACAATGTGTTGTTATATCTGCAAATATATCAAAGTATTTTGTCGGCCACATCTTCAAATACTTTCCGAAAATCTATATTGCGATACTTCGCCAAACTTAAACAATAGTTAATTCCTTGTTGTAATTCTCTTTCATTAAACTCTTTTGTTAATTCACCTCTTACCATCTCGAAATCTTTACCTTGATATTTCTCTAACAATTCTTCTTTATTTCTTACGTTTTTACATGACAAAGATGTAGGATTGGCAACAACATTATGGAAATATGTTTCTATACCAAAGTTGTTTCTATAATAATCTCTTATCTCAAATAAGTCATTAACGTTTAATAGATTGACAGTACACGCAATACCAGACAGATATTCTTTTGCGTCTACTAGGTTTCTTTCAAACTGTTTTACATCAATAGGATATCTTATCCAACTCAACTTCTCACCATAATGGTCAGCAGATATATCCATAGTCAAACTTTTAAATCTGTTTGGTATATCAAATATGCTATAATTATTAAAGTTTAAATTCGTAAGATTCGTTTGAAATCTTATCTTTATATCTTTAGCATTTTCATCTGGTATTCTATCCATTATCTCCCACATACGAGGAATAATAACTGGCTCGCCACCTATGAATTTTATACTATTAACCTTGTCTATATTTTCTAATATGTTATTCACTATCTCATCAAATCTTCTCATACTAACATTTTTTGCGTTATTCTCAATAGTAAAACCAATACCGTCATTCATTTCTTCTTCAGTCAGAGTTGAATTATCTAAAGTATTCCATATCTTATCAATACCAGATTGTTTTAATTCTTGTCGTCTAAATGATGAGTTGTATGGTATACACATGTAACACCCAAGATTACAATGTGAACCACCAATACGCAGTTTTAAATCTATTTTATTAACGTGTGCAGTTTTCTGGAATTTTTTATTATACTTTGCAATTCTCGGTGATGGTTTACCTGCGTCCTCAAGTTTATAACAATATTCACAGCCTTGTATTCTTTTGCCTTCCATCATGTCTTGACGAATCTGTTCCATTTCGTCAGACATAAAGTAATCAAAAGGTAATGTGTTTATTGCGTTATACTTTTCTAGAGATTTATTCTTTGTTGCAAAACAACAAAGTCTATAACTTGAAGTGTTATCACTAAAGATTTCATTGAAAGGTAAAGTACAATACTTGTTTTCTGTCATAATAAATATTTACATATGTTACAATTTATGTTATAATTATATATAATTATTATAAGGAGTATTATGTTACCCATTAAAAAAGCGGTTATAGAAGTCTGTGGTGCTTGTAATTACAAGTGTCAGATGTGTCCTCATTCGTTTGATGGTGGTCGTGAAAGACCATTTCGTCAGATGATGAACTATCAAATGTATCTTAATATATTAGACCAACTGATAGATTCAGAAGTAGAAGAAATATATCTTGAAGGTTCAGGTGAGCCTGGTATGAATAAGAAACTTCCAAAGTTCATAGAGTCAGGACACGAAAGAGGATTTAAAATGTCTTTCATCACAAACGGTTCTTTAATGCAAGGACAGTTTATGAAAGATATCGTAGATGCTGGTTTACACTTTGCACGATTCTCTGTTACTGGTTATAATCGTGAGAAATATAAAGAATGGATGTCCGAAGATAATCTTGATATGATTATTAAAAATGCAAACGATATGATTGCATACATCAAAGAATCAGGTTCAGATGCAACGATTGGTTCATATCATCTCGTGTTAGATAATGATAATCAAGAATATGAAATAGAACAGTATCAAAAGAACTTTATTAATAAGGTGCCTGGTATCAAGGCCTCTATATGGCGTATGCACAATTGGTCAGGTGTCTATGATGAGATTACTTGGCGTAAACAAAAGTCAGTTAGACGTTCTTGTGGTAGACCATTCTCACCAGATATCATTATTCGTGCAGGTGGTAATGATGGTAAAAAAGGTGCAGTCGTTCCGTGTTGTATGGTTCTTGGTCAAGATAGTAAAGCAGTACTAGGTCATTTATCAGAGAATACTATTGAAGAAATATGGAATGGTAAAGAGTACGAACACTTAAGAAAGATGCACAGAGAACATAGATTTGATGAGGTACCATATTGTAGAGGGTGTGATATGTTATATGAAACACCAGAGGCGATGGTGTGGTCTAACTTCGAAACATCATACAATGTATTGACTGGTGGACTATTTGATATGAGAGAGTTTAGAATATAGACAGGAGAGAATCTTGAAAGTATTAATGGCATATCCAAATCTTCCATTAATGATGACACCTGCAATTGCAGTGGGTTTATTTCATAGTATTTGTAAAGAAGAAGGTGCAGAGTTTCGTTTATTTGAAACAACTCAATATTCTGAAGAATATGAAAACAGACATATTCTTATGGCAAAGTATGGTGCAAACAGAGGTAACCAAAGAGGTGATACTGATGCAGATTACTTTGATGTTAAATCACCAAAACAAATTATACCAGACTTTATTCAAACTATAGACGAATATCAACCAGATTTAATTCTTATTCACATGCAAGAAGATGTAGTTGAAATAGGATTAAAGATGTTAGATAGTATTAAAGATAGAAACATACCTCATATCGCAGGTGGTGTTTATGCTATGTCAGTTCCAGACCAATTATTAAAAGAACCTTTAGTTAACATGATTTGTCGGTATGAAGGTGAAACAGTTGTTCGTCAAGCTATTCGTGCATTTAAAGAAAAGAAAGCATTTACAACTATTGATGGGGTTTGGTGGAAAGATGATAATGGTAAAATACATAGAAACAAACCTGCAAAGTTAGTTGATATAACAGAAGTAATACCAGATTTTAGTTGTTATAAAAACCATAGATGGCAAAGACCTATGGGTGGTAAACATTTCTATCGTGCAGTAAGTATGGAAACATATCGTGGTTGTCCATATCAATGTACATATTGTAACTCACCGACAACTAGAGATATCGCAAAAACTCTTGACTTGGGAAACTTTATGAGAAGAAAACCTGCAGATGTTGTTGAAAGAGAATTACAAGATTTTATTGATAAAGGATTAGAACCAGATTTAGTTATCTTTATTGATGATAGTTTTCTTGCGAGACCAAAGAAAGAGATATTTGAATTTGCAAAAATGTGGAGTAAATATCAAATACCATTTTGGTTTAATACACGAATAGAAAATTGTAAACCAGATATTCTAGAGGCGTTAAAAGATTGTGGTGCATATCGTATGACTTTTGGTGTTGAATCTGGTAATGAAGATTATAGAAGAAACTATCTTAAAAGAACACCAACAAATGAAGATTATATAAAACATTTCAAATATATTAATGAAAGTAACATTCCATATAGTTTGAACATAATTATTGGTATGCCATTTGAAACTCGTGATATGGTCATGGATACTGCAAGACTTATTAGACATGCAGAAGGGTATGATGGTCTTACAATTGCAATATGGCAGCCTTATAGAGGTACTGGTTTAAGAACAATTGCAGAAGACGCTGGATTTCTAAAACCAGATGAAGGTATTTTCGGTAATGGTTTCTTAACAGAAAAAGATATAAATGGAATTATTATGCCTAAACCATATCTACAAAGAAATGATATGATTGGATTATCAAAAACATTCTCTTTATATGCATATTATCCAGATGAAATGTGGCCTCTTGTAAGACAGGCAGAAACAGATGAGAAGTTATGGGAAAAGTTGATGAGTGATTACAAAGAAAACTTCTACTTTGGTGAATATCAATCAGGTGGTGTAGACAAAATTAATCATTTAAAAAAATATTGTGTCAAACACGATATATCATCAACATTTCATTGGGAAACAGTTGCTGTATGAGATACATTGATACAATATGTATTAACTGTGAGATGTCTAACAATGGTTGGGAAATAGCACAATTAGATAGTTCATATGTTATTAGAATGGACCAAAGTAACTATCATGCTTACTGTGTTTATGTAAGTATGTTTGGTGAAGCATTCTTTATAGCACAGCAATTACAATCAGAAGGTATATTAGATAAACCATACAAAGTCGCAGTCGTTATTCCTAAGATAGAATCATTCAAAGATTCTGAGCCTGAAGATAATCTTACACGAATGAAGTTCATTCTAGAGAAGTTTGTACCACCAGAAAAAGGTATTGCTATAACATTCTATGAACATTGGCAAGAGAAAAAAGTAATTAAACCATTTGGTGCTTTCTATGTTTGGCCATATAAAGAACAATGGAATAAAGATAACTGTGAAGATTATATTTGTATTCAATCAATAGATGAAATAGCAGATAACTTTAGATATCCTAATATTGAACAGATATATGAACGAATGATGAAAGAAGTAGAATCATTAGGAATATCATATAAGTTTGTAAATTATAAACAGAAAATAGAAGAAACATACAATACACTTCTAAAATCTAAACTACTATTATCTTATCCAGGCGGTTGTTACTTATTAGCAGGTGGTTTAAACTTACCGACAATCGGTTTTGGTGATAATCTACAATCAAAAACAGATGATTATATTAATAGAAAACTGCCAGGTAATAAAGACTTAGTTCCTATACTTAATACAGTATGGGGTGATTGGTGTATTCATGCTGGTAAAATACTACATTATGATGAAGTAAATGGATTACATAACCGACCCCAAAGTAATACAATAAATATAGGTAAAGTTGAAACCGAAAGAGATTATGAAATACTGCGAAACACTCTATATAAATTGTAGTGATAAAATTATACCTAACCTTTATAATTCTCATGTCATAAGACTAGATGACACAAAAATGTCTAGTAATTCTCATGCCTATTATCAATTTGTATTTTGTTTAGGTGAATTATTTCATACTGCACAATCATTACAATCAAATGGTATACTTAATCAACCATACTCTGCAGGTATTATCATTTTAGATAATAAAAAATTTAAAGATTCTGATTATGAAACAAATGTTGAAAGAATAAAATTTATTGCAAATAATTTTATACCACCAGATAAAGGTATAGTTATTTCAATATATGAATCTAATATACAGAATACAAAAGGTTTTATTAGACAAAATGCTGACATTGTATGGCCATTTAAAAAACAATGGAATAAAAATGATTGTAAAGATTTTGTTGTATTGCAAGGATTAGGTGATGTAACTGAACATTCAGCTCATAGAAATTCAGAATCTATTTTTAGTCGTATAATAAATGAATTAGAAAATTTATCTGTAGATTACAAAATAATAGATTATACTACTTCTATAAAGGAAACTTTTGAAGTTCTATTAATGTGTAAATTATTAATTTCTTATACTGGAGGACCATATTGGTTAGCTGGTGGATTAGGTCTACCTACTCTTGCATTTGGTGAAAACTTTATTGAAAAAACAAATTTTTATTTAAATAAGATAAGAATCACTAAGCCTGTTGATTATAAAGAAAATAGAATAGTTATTGATTCTGATTATCATGTAGAACCTAAAAACTTATTAACAGCTTGGGGTATTTCAAGAACGAGGAATGTGCCTAGTTATGTTTACACATATAATGAAGAAAAGAAATTTCATAGTAAAATAGTTGACCATGTAAAAAATATTGGTCAGGTTATAAACGAAGAAGATTATGATATTTTAAAAAAGAGTCTTTTAAAATGAAGTATATTGAAACATTCTATATTAATTGTGAAGAAGATAATAATATACCAGAATTACATAACTCAGATGTTATAAGGTTTGATAATAACAATTGTCATGCCTATGGCATTTTTATTTGTTTTTTAGGACAAGTTTTCTTAAAGGCATTTAGATTGAATGAAAATGGTATACTAGACAAACCTTATAGTGTTTCATTAGTTATACCAAAAATAGGTAAATTTGATGATAAACAAGGTGATACTAATTTAGAAAGAATAAGGTTTATTGCAAATAATTTCATACCGCCTAAAAATGGCATAAAGTTTTCTGTTTATGAAGCAAAAGAAAATATAAAATATGTTACTGCATCTGATTACTTTACTATTTGGCCATATAAAGAACAATGGAATTATAATAATACAAAAAATTATGTGGCAATAAATGATATAAAAATTATAGAAAAAAACAAAAATTACAACTTTGATAGAATCAAAAAAACATATGAATCAATCTTAAATGAGTTGACAAATCTTGGAATAGAATATAAGTTAGTAGGATATGATAAACCAATAGAAGAAACATTTAATGTATTAAGGCAAAGTAAATTATTTTTATCTTGGTCTGGTGGTTGTTACTATTTAGCAGGTGGATTAAATGTACCAACACTCGCATTTGGTGATTGTCCTTTAACACAGATAGATAATTATGCTAACTTAAAACCGCCAGGAAGACCTTTTACAAATAAAGTTTTAAGAACATGTTGGGGTGAACATTTCTTACATCAAGAAAGAATCACACATTTTGATGAAAGAAATAGAATACATCAAAGAGCACAATCCCACACATTTAATATAGGCAATGTAGAAAAAATAGAAGAATATAATATACTAAAACAAAAATTAATGGAGTATTGTTAATGTGGAATCATGAAGTTATTGATAATTATTTAGATGACAATATGTTTAAAAAATTAGTAGATGATATAAAGGATATTAAACCTGAAGACAATAATGTCTATAGAAAGTTTTTTGATTATGACCCAACACCTCAAATTGAAACACTTGTAAAAAAATATGCTGTAAGAAGGCATTATGGTCCCTATAAAAAATTAATTCATTATGCTGTTACACCAGCAAACTTTGTTCATCCAGAACATGATGAAGCTGAATTTAAAATAATGTCTGCAATAGTATATTTAAGTCCAGAGAAAAATATAGGTACTACTCTTGTTGATTATACTCGACCGTCATATCCTGAAAAACTAACAGTTGATTGGAAACCAAATAGACTTATGAATTTTTGTGGACTAACACAAAGAACATGGCATTATTATGAATCAACAGATGTACGATATACATACAATTATTTCTTAGTTGACCCAGATAAAATAGAGAATGAAAATTTATTAAAACATGTTATTGATTAAAACATATTATCTTAATTGTAAAAATAATGGTAAACGATATGAACTTAGCTGAAACATTTTACATAGGGTGCGACAATGATGGGTCAGTCGCAGAGATAGGCATACACCCATTAGTTCGTTGGGATAGATTTGCAGTCTATTCGTTTAATGATATTCGTTGTATCTTATCACTTGCGTTTGCAAATACACACATACTACATCAAGAAAAAATACTTGACAAACCACAAAAGTATGTTATGTTATTACCCATTGTTGACTCAAAGAGAAAACCACAGAACAGAGAAACATACTATGAAACAATAACATGGATTGTTGAGAATATGATACCACCAAAGAATGGTATTATAGTATCTTTTTATTTTTACGATTCATTGTATCCTCAACTTATGAATATGTCTACACAAGATAAGACTGCAATATGGCCTTTGAAACAACAATGGTTAGGCGATGGTGATTATATCACAGTTCATAGATTTGAATCAATCACAGAAGAAAAGAGAAAGAATCGTTCACAAGACGGTCAGTATGATTTAATACTTGACATAGAGAATCTATCACGTTATAATGTAAAGTACATTGACTATACCATGCCTGTATCAGAAATGGTAGAATTATTACAACATAGTAAACAACATTATACTTATGATGGTGCTACTTGGCATCTTGCAGGTATGATGAATGTTCCAACAGTCGTTTATGGTCTACAGAAGTTTGACACATACAACAAAGGTTATTGGGACCCAGAACAAGATATCAAACATCAAGTTGATATTAGAGAAACACCTTTCCACATAAGAACACTACAATACGATATAAATAAAGATATTGTATATGCAGGTCCACAACAGTTCTGTTTCTGCACAAGAAACAAAAAAGAACTCAAACACAAAATCAAAAATATATAAATAAATCATATAAGTGCAGGGGCAATAGGGTCCGACAAAGAAACTACTGAAGGAAAGGTATTTCATGGCACAATACGAAGAAATAAGTATCGACCAAGGTACTGATGTTGCTATAACTATGGACTGTTTTGATGAAACAGGTGCCAAAAAAGACCTTACCAATTATACCGTATACGCCAAATTAAAGAAGAATTATAATAGTGAAGACTATACGGACTTTACTACTATAATTAATAACCCTACAACTGATGGCGGAATCACTCTCTCACTTACAAGCACACAAACAGACACTCTTAAGACTGGAAGACACGTTTATGATGTTGAATTACACTTTATTGATAGTGATGGCAATACAATTGTTGAAAGAATTCTAGAAGGTAGAGTCCAAGTAATGCCAAGTGTAACCAAATAGGATTAAGAAATGACAATCGTAAAAAACATCACAGTAGGAATACCAAGTAAAAGAGTTACAGGTAGTTGGGACATCAACAATTTAATTGGTGTTAATACTACTGGTAAAACAAATGGCGATATATTAGTATATGATTCAGGCACTTCAAAATATGTAACAACAACATTGGCAGGACAAGATGGTTTGGCATTCACATGGGATTCTGCAAATGACAAATATACAGTTGCAATAGATTCTGCATTAAAAGTTTCATCTATTGAAGGTGATTCAAATAACATTTACATTAATACATCTACAGGACAAACACTTCACATTAATGGTCAAATACTTGCCGATAGTGCAACATTTGGTCGTTTAAGAACAAGAAATTATAGTTTCCCATTATTAGACGGCGCACAAGAAGGACAAGCAATTGTTACTGATGGTAATGGTAATTTATCGTTTGCCTTTGCTGGTCAAGAAGGACAAGCAGTTGTTGTTTCACAGATGCAAGACCTCAATGATGTTCAGGATAATTTAAACAACTTTAAATATCCAGACCACTTCTTACTTTGGGATTCATCATTCACAACATATGATAGTTCAGGACAATATAGACCAAAAGTATTTGGTGATGAAGTACATTCACGATTTGCGTCAAGTAGTGATTTAACATACGATTCTGCAACAGGTAGATTCAGTATAACAGCAACTGGTGTTACTGCAGGTACATATGGTTCTGCAACACAAATACCAGTCTTAACAATTAGTGCCGAGGGGCAAATAGACTCTGCAGGTCTTGTATCAGTCGCAGGTGTATCATCAACTACATATGATTCTGCAACTGGTGTATTAACAATTAATACTGCAGACGGAAATAGTTTCTTAACAACATTACATGATTCAGATGACAGAATATCAGAAATTAGAAATGCGATTAGTTCATCTGGCGATTTAAGTTATAATTCAACTACTGGTGTATTCAGTTTTGATGTTGAAGATGTTTATACAAAATCAAACTTTGATTCAGACTTTGATTTAAGAATAAGTGAAACAGATTTAGTTGATTCAACAGATGTTATCAATGTATTACAAAGTACAACATTTACTACACTTACAGTTGACAATGTTAATGTTGATGGTAATACAGTTTCAACAACATCTGGTGATTTAATATTAAATCCAACTACTAATCTTCAAGTAACACACGCAGACTTTGTTGATACAAGAATTCCATATGTTGAAGATGCTTCAGGAACATTGGCAACAAAATCAACATTTACTTTTGATGACGCAACTGATACACTATCAGTAACAAACGCAACAATAGATTCTGCCGCTATCACTACACTAACAACAGGAAACATTACAGTAGATGGTAATGTTGTTCCTGCACTTGATAGTACATACGATTTGGGTTCTGCAACAAACAAATGGCGTGAATTACATTTAAGTGGACAATCTATCTATCTTGGTAATATTGTACTTAAAGATGAGAACGGAACATTATTAGTAACAAGTTCAGGTGGTTCACCTGTTGCAGTTGATTTATCATCAAATACAACTGATAGTCTTGCAGAAGGTTCAACAAATTTATACTATACAGATGCACGAGTAAGAGCGGCCTTATCTGCAGGTGGTGATTTATCATATAACTCATCAACTGGTGAATTTAGTATTGATGTAGAACAAATTTACACATCAGTAAACTTTGATAGTGATTTAGACGCCGCATTGTTAAATGCAATTACACAAGGTAGAGGTGTTTCATACAATACTGCTGACAACACAATCAATATAGATTCAACAGGTGTTGTAGCAGGTAATTATGGTTCTGCAACTCAGATTCCTGTAATTTCAATTAATGAACAAGGACAAATAGATTCTGCTGGTACAGTTACAGTAGCAGGTGTATCAAGTGTTGCATTTGATAGTGCAAGTTACAAATACACAATATCAACTGCTGACGGTGGTTCATTTGAACAAATGATTCACACTAGAATAGATAGTGGTCAGGCAGGAACATTTGGTTCTGCTTCTGCTGTTCCTATTGTTACAGTTAATCAATTTGGTTTAATTGATAGTGTTACAACAGTTGCAGTTGCAGGTGTTGAGAGTGCTTTATTTGATTCAACAACAGGTGATTACACAATTAACTTATCATCTGGTGGTACAGTTGTAACTAGACTAAGAGATTCTGCAGACATAATGAACAGGGCAAGAAATGCTCTACAAGTTACAGATGCAGGTGGTGATGGTTCACTATCATATGATTCGAACACAGGTGTATTTACATATACAGGACCGAGTGCCGCTGAAGCAAGGGCACACTTTACAGGTGGAACTGGAGTAACAATTTTATCTGGTGAAGTTGCAATTGGACAAGCAGTGGGTACAAGTGATGATGTCGCATTTAATTCAGTATCAGTTAACACAACAAATATATTCGGACAAACTGGTGGTGGTTTATCAATAAACAATGACCAAACAAAAGGTGATGCAAGTCAATCAATACTAAATGTTGTATCAGAAGATTCATCATATACTGCTGGTGTTGCCATTGGTGTTAAAAACCAAATAGACCATGTAATTGGTGTAAGAGGTAATACAACAAGTAACGAACTTGTAATTGGATTATCAGATACAACTGGTACATTTACAGTTAAAAATAATGTTGGTACTGCACCATTCAATCTTAATGGTGGTACAGACTTATTTACAATCGGTTCAAGTGGTATTGTTAATGTAACAAGTACAGTAGAAGCAACAAACAAAACATCTGGTGCGTTCGTTGTCGCTGGTGGTATCGCCGCAGATAAAAATATTCGTGCCCAAGACTTTATCGCATCAGGAAACGTTCAGGCCTCAGGCACACTTTCTGGTAACTTACAAGCATCTGCATTATCATCAAGGTCAACAACAGACCTTTCAGAAGGTACAAATCTATACTATACAGACGCAAGAGTTAATTCATATGTAAGTGCAAACATAGTAACAACTGATATTGCAGAAGGTACAAATCTATACTATACAGACGCAAGAGCAGATTCTGCCGTACGAAGTGGTGTATCGGCAAATGATGGTGGTGGTGATGGTAGTTTTGCATATAACTCAAATACTGGTGAGTTTACATATACTGGACCTAGTCCATCAGAAGTAAGGGCACACTTTAGTTCTGGTACTGGTGTTACTTACAATTCTGGTACAGGTGCAATCTCAATAGGACAAGCAATTGGAATTGCTGACTCTGTTGAGTTTGGTGGTCTAACTGTTCCTGGCACAGTTACAATTGGTGGAGACTTAAACGTTTCTGGTGGTTATAATGTTGCATCAAACAATGACTTGCGTGTAACAAATGCATTAATTAAACTCGCAGATTCAAGTGTTCAAGATATATTTGACATTGGTGTAGTTGGTAGATATTCACAAGATGCTGGTGTAACTATAAGACGAGCAGGATTCTTCAGAGATGCTACAAATGGTGAGTGGTATGCATTTGACAATCTAATTCAAGATGATTTAGATTCAAATCCTGCCGCACAGACAATTAATAGAGCAGACCCATCATTTGAATTAGGAACATGGAACTATAAAGCATTGAGAGGACAATATCTAGGATTTGATTCAGACTTTGCCGCCTTCTCATCAAACTATACACAAGAAGATTCATCATTTACTGCCGTAAATGCTGGTAGATATGCAATTAGTACAACGGACGGACCTGTTACTGTAACACTTCCTGCTTCACCAACAACTGGTGATTATGTAAGACTGATTGACGTATCAAACTGGGCAACAGAAAATTCAGTTACATTAGATAGAAATGGTGAAACCATTGAAGGATATTCAGATAACTTTGAATTGGATTTAGGACAATCAATAATTGAACTTATCTATATAAATAGTTCATGGCAAGTATATTCATCTATTGGTCAGAGAGGTGCTCAAGGACCTAAAGGTGATAGTGCTGAAGTGGCAAACTTTGCTTCACCTGCACAATCAATTGCTTTCTCGATAGCATTGGGATAATAAAGATAGGATAAAAAACTAATGGCAAAACAACTACAAAGAGAATATGTATTTACTCCTGGCGGTGCTGGAGTTGGAACTATCCAAATCCCAGGCCGATACACTCTCGACAAGATTTTATTAATAACAAACGTAACAGATAATATTATCATCTACAACTTTGCAGATACTACTTTTGCAGGTACAACTGCAACATTTACTGCCGCCAATGATGCAACAAATTGGCCTACAATACTTCAGGCAGATGATGGTTATACTACAATCACATTACAGTATAATTCATCTTCTATGAGTGCAAGTGATTCACTTCAAATTTATACAGAAGATACACAAGATTACGGTCAGAAAATTAGACCATGGGATTTTGGTACAGACGCAATCGAAAGAATGAGAGTATCAAATCCACAGGCGATGATTGATGCTGACTTTGAATACGGATTACAACCTACAAAATGGGCAGGTTATGGTACTGTTAAAGGATATCCATCAACATACGAATTACCTGGCGTTGATTTAACGGTTTCTACAATTGTAACAGACTATCAAACAACAAGTACAACTAACTCTTTGATTACAGTTACATTTACTACAGTTCATGGACTTGCAGTAGGTGATGTTGTAAACGTATCAGGATTAAATTCTGCTGTTGATGGTTTCTCAAGAGCAGATGGTAACTGGATTATATTCTCTATTCCTACAACATCTTCAATCACATATTTTGCTCGTGGTACAGTTGGTGCTTCAGATGGTGATTCATTAAAAACAGAAGAAGTGCTTGTTAAAAAAGGTAGATTATATACTGGTGCAAGTATACCTGTTTCATCTATTGCATCAGATGGTGCAGACCCATCAATTATAACTGTAACATTTACTAATCCTCACGGACTCATTCCAGGCACAAATATACACGTTGATGTAGGAACTGGTACAAATAATGAATATGCATCTGGACCATTCTTTATCAAATCAACACCTACATTGGAATCTTTAACATATACTGCAAGAAGTGGTGCTGCCGTTACTTCGCCTGGTTCTGCAACATTCTATGCATTATCTAACTCAACAATTTTACATAGACCATTTGATGGTGGTGTTATCCTATCTACTAAAACACCAACATATGCGGCCTCTGTTGTTCGTCAGACTAAAAGATATTTCAGATATCAATCTGGTAAAGGTTTCTTATGGTCGTCAGGTACACTATTTGCACCTAAGTATGATATACAAAGTGTGAGTGCAAATGCTACAGCAAGTGGTTCTACAATCACAGTAAAAACAGACGACATAGACCACGGATTACAACCAGGCGCTAGTATTGAATTAGATGGTATCACTACATCAGGATATGAAGGAACATATTCAGTTAACAGTATTGTTGATGACTATACATTTACAGTTTTAGCAACGTCTACTTTAGGTGACACAACTGCCGCTCTTGAAGAAGTATCAAGTGTCTATGTTAAGTCATGGATTGGTGCTGCCGTTAGGGCAGGATTGTTTGATGACCAAAACGGTGTATTCTTTGAATTTGACGGAAACCAAATGTTCTGTGTTCAAAGGTCTTCAGTTCAAAACGTTACTGGAACAGTTGCTGTTACACAAAACAGTCAGTCCATAACTGGTACAAATACACGATTCACAGAACAATTAAAAGCAGGTGAAAGAATTGTTATTAGAGGACAGATTCACTTTGTAACACAAGTTGTTAGTAATACATCAATTTTTGTTACACCTGACTATCGTGGTATTACTGCATCTGGTGTTCGTGCCCAAAAGATAAAAGAAAAAAGAGTACCACAATCTAAATGGAATTTAGATAAAGTAGATGGTACTGGTCCATCTGGTTACAATTTTAATAATAACAAAATGCAGATGATGGGTATCGAATACTCATGGTATGGTGCTGGATTCATTCACTTTATGATTCGTGGTTCTGATGGTAAATGGAATTATGTACATAGAATTAAAAACAACAACGTAAATGATGAAGCATATATGAGGTCTGGTAACTTACCTGTAAGATACTCAATTGAGAATGACGCACCGTTAACATCTTTAACTGGTACAATTGATAGTGCCGATTCAGATATACCTGTCGCAGACTTACAAGAATTTACAGATACTGGTACACTATTAATTGATAATGAGATTATCTCATATACAGGTCGTTCTGCGACTGATGGGCCAGGTAACTTTACTGGGTGTACAAGAGGCGCAACATTTAGTCAGTATCAACAAGGTGCAACAAATACCTTATCTGCAGGACCTATTGCATCACACAGTTCAAATACTGGTATTATTGAAATATCCAACACATGTTCACCGACACTTACTCATTGGGGTTCTGCTCTGATGATGGATGGTGGATTTACTGAAGATAGAGGATATATGTTCAACTATCAAATCAACCCTACAGGTGCTAAAAACGTTTTTGAAACAGAACAAACCTACTTTGCACTTAGACTTGCTCCATCTGTTGATAATGGTGCAGTAGGAAGACTTGGTGCAAAGAACCTATTGAATAGGTCTCAGTTATTACTTTCTGGATTATCTGTTGTGGGTGCAAACGGTACATCAAATACAGCACTAGTTGTTGAAGGTATACTAAATCCTAAAAACTTTGATAGTGCAACATGGGAATCATTAACTGGTGAAGCAGAAGGTGGTCTTCCAAGTTTTGCTCAAGCGGCAGTTCGTGGAGACATATTTTTTACATCAGATTCATCATCGCCATCAATAAGGGCTGATTTCCCTGCTCAACCAGGCGAAACAATATTCAGTTCTGCGTTTCCATGTGCCAACACTGGTTCTGCTTCAGATACGCTAGACTTATCAAGACTTAAAGAATTAACAGGTGCTCCTTTAGGAGGTGACTATAAATTCCCTGACGGTTCAGACATTTTGGCATTAAATGCTCAAGCAACTGACGGTTCAGGACGTATTGCGATTATTTTGAGATGGATGGAAGCACAAGCATAAAGAAAGAAAAATAGATGGTAGTAAAACTAAGTACTTTTCTAGGAACATCATTCTCTGACCAAGCAGACTCGGCAACTGTTCGTGCGATTGTTCAATCCGAAAACATCAAACTAGACTCTAGTACTCAAGGCGATTATATAAAAACTATAAGAGGTATCGCTGGAGGAGGAATAGAAGTTGTTGGTGGAATAGGACATGCAACGAATCAAGAGATAAGAGCAGACTCCGCCGTTATTGCCTATTTAAGTGTAACACAAACTCTATCAAATAAAACGATAAACTTAAATACAAATACTCTACAAGGTACTACTGGTCAGTTTAACAACTCGTTGACTGATGGTAATTTTACTACACTTGCTGGAACCGAAACTCTTACCAACAAAACATTAACATCACCAACAATTACAGGTCCTACTATAACTGGTCCTGGCTCTATTACAGATATTAGTACATTTGGTTTGAGAGATACAGTCGCAACTTCTTTTGAAACAAGAATCACATCAACAAGTGGTGATACATTAACTGCAGATAGAACACTAACACTTGATGTACAAAATGCAGACAGAACAGTTAGTTTAGCAGGAAACTTAACATTAACTGGTGGACATGCGTCTACATTTACTACAACAGGTACAACAAGTGTAACACTACCAACATCTGGAACATTAATAAGTAAAGATAGTGCTAATGGTCTTGCTGTTGCGCCATTCTTTAGTGGTTCTGGATATTATTTGACAGGATTGTATTCTGGAAACTTTGCATCTGCCGCTACACTAAATATTAAAAACTCTGCAGGGAGTACACTAAAAACAATAATTGGTTCAGATAACTAGAGGTATACATTATGGCAACTAGAACACCAGTCTACTTTGATGGTACAGACATAGTAGACATGACACCTACTCAATTAGAGAACGTTTATAACTACGCAAAATATCTTTACTCACAAAATAAATCAGTAAGTTTAAGTTATGCTGCAAGTGGTGGTAAAGTTGGAACTATTAATGACACTAGAAATCAATCTGGTGTAACACAAACTAATGCCGTCAGTTATCCAACAAGTGCCGCTTTAACTTCTTATAATAATGTAAATCCTCTTACAGTTGGTAATAGTAGAATTGATTTAACAAGAGATAAAACTATTTCAGTAGATAATGGTGTAATTATTGATTTTGATAGTGGTCATTTTGCTGATATTAGTTCCCAACAAACTACTTATTCTCCAACTGGTAGTAGTATTATTGCCGCACAAGTAGGAGATAATGGTACAATATTATATACTCTAGACCTTGGTAATGACAGACTTTTACAATATCCTTTATCTACTGCTTATGATATAAAAGATTCTGCATCTGTAGGTGCCCCAAATTCAGTATTTAGTTTTAGTGCTATTACTACTACAGGACACCCAATTCAAGGTGGTGGTGGCGTTAATATTAATCCAAGAGGTATACAATTACACGCAAATGGTGAAAAAGTTTATTTTGGTTCTTATTCAACAATATGTACTGAAATTTTTCAATATGATTTAACTACTCCTTGGAATTTATCAACCGTTTCTACTGGAACTAAAAAAATTTTTAGACCTACTGTAGAAGGTGAAACTCCATATGCTAGTGGTAATCGAGGTCAATCATTTTGGTTAACAAAAGACGGTAATAAATTATTTTATCCTCTTTATGAAACCGCTACAACTTCGTGGAAAATAAGAAGTTATACTTTATCAACTCCTTGGGACATTAGTACAGCAAAAGATGATAGTGCAGTACTTCCTGACCCAGATGGTGCAGGTGGTTTATATGGTGTTTGTACTGTAGGTGGAACTGCAGATAGTGGTGATACACATATTTTATTAAATTCAACTGCCTATTCAGGAAGAATAATTGCTTATAGATTTAATACTCGTGGTAGTTATGATATTACTGATGTAACATTAGAAGATACATTTGTGTTAGATGATTTGGGTATCATAGTAGGAACTAATTATGACATTCGTACTCCTGCAGATTCCAATGATAATTCATATCTTTATCTGACTCAATATAATACAGACGTTGCTAGACTTGGTTTAAATTTTGGACCTATAATTGCGACAGCATCAGCAACTGTTGATAGTAACAATATTAAATTCCCTATGTATCGTGATGCAAGTAATGACCTTGTGTCAATGACTGCTACAGATTTTATTGATACATTTTGTGTTCCTGCATTACGCACATACAGAACTACTGATACAACTGAAGATAGTTTTGGTGGTATATATCACGTTCAAACTGCAACAACATTTTCAGGAAGTACACTTGTTAATGCAAATCCAATATTTACTGATACAAGAAATGATGGACTAACATCTGGTACAGGTCAAACTCAAGACCAACCTACAGATGTTCAAAATTATTATCTTTTTGAAAAAACATTTGATTCAACTAACGCAAGAGATTTTGATATTCCTGCACTTGTTTACGATTCAACTGGTGATATTTACACAGATGATAGTGCAGGATTTACAACAGTATTACAACAAATGATGAGGTATACTGCCGCAGGTGGTACAACTGGAGGAAAAATAAGTTATCAATGGACAAGTGGTGATGCTCAAAGAGGAGTTTCAATACTTGATACAAGATTGAGTGGTAGTACCACCAGCACAGGTTTTGTTAGTGTTGACGATTATCGTGCCCAAACTCACCCAGCTGGAACTCCAACAACAGCTAATACATATTATTTAGGTATTACGGTTACTTAATCTTATAAATAGTAGAGTAATAAACGGAGACATTTCATGGCAAATCCAACTTCTAGGGAAACTTTACTTGACTATTGCAAGAGAAGATTAGGTGACCCAGTCATAGAAATCAATGTTGATGAAGACCAACTAGAAGATAGACTAGACGAAGCCCTACAAGTTTTTCAAGAATACCATTCAGAAGCTACAGTTAGAACATATGTTAGTTATCAAATAACTGCAGATGATGTTACTAATAGGTATGTAACTGTTGATTCAAGTATTTTGTTCATATCACGCATGTTTGCCATTGACGCAACATTTGGTTCTAGTATCAATTTCTTTGATATTAAATATCAAATGATGTTAAATGATATTGCAGATATGCACAACTATGTAGGTGACCTTGCATACTACGAACAAATGCAACAATACTTATCATTGTTAGATATGAAATTAAATGGTACACCTCAAATAGAATACTCAAGAAAACAAGATAGACTTTATATCTTTGGTGAGTTTGCAGATGGTGATTTAAAAGCAGGTGATTATATTGTATACGAAGCATATAAGATTATTGACCCAGAATCATTTACTAAAGTATATAATGATATGTGGTTAAAAGAGTTTACAACTGCATTGATTAAACAACAATGGGGTGCAAATCTTATCAAGTTTGAAGGTATGCAGTTACCTGGCGGTGTTACTATGAATGGTAGACAATTGTTTGATGATGCAACACAAGATTTAGAGAGATTAAGAGAACGATTACGACTTGACCATGAAACGCCGATAGACTTTTTTGTAGGTTAATATGGCACGAAATATGTACTTCACAGACGCAGTGAGGTCTGAACAGAATTTATATGAAGATATAGTCATAGAATCATTGAAGATTTATGGTCAAGATGTCTACTATCTTCCAAGAGATTTAGTCAACGAAGACACTATATTAGGTGATGATGTTGTTTCATCATTTAATTCTGCACACGTCCTAGAAATGTACATTGAAAACACAGAGGGTTTTGATGGAGAGGGAGACCTGTTCACAAGATTTGGTGTTGAGATTCGTGATGAGGCCACATTTGTTGTATCCAGAAGAAGATGGAATCAAACAGTTAGAAAGTGGGATAATGAAGTAACATCAGTTCGTCCACTTGAAGGTGATTTAATTTATCTTCCTATGACTAACAAACTATTTCAAATATCACACGTTGAACACGAACAACCATTCTATCAATTACAAAACTTACCTGTATTTAAACTTCGTTGTAACTTATTTGAATACAATGATGAAGATTTGGATACTGGTATTGAGAAAATAGACCAGATAGAAAAAGATTACGCATACACTTATATCTTGACACTTGACAGAACAAGTGATACTATATTACCTGGCCAAACTGTAAGTCAGTTATTAGATTCTGCAACAAATCTAACTATGACTGGTGAAGTAGAGAAATGGTCTGATTCTGATAGTAAACTTCACGTTATACACGTTGGTGCTAATGATGGTGCATATCATACATTCTTACCTACATATACTGCAACAATTAGTGGTGCATATAGACAAGACTCTGACTTTACAGTTAGTATTGTAACAGAAGAAAATGCACTATCAGAAAACGAACAAAATGATGAATTCAGTACTGGTTCCGTAGACTTCTTAGACTTTAGTGAAGGCAATCCTTTTGGTGATGTGGAGAATCAATAATGTTCGGTACTCATTTTTATCACGAAAAAATTAAAAATTCAGTTGCGATATTTGGTCGTATGTTCAATAACATTTATGTTATCAGAAAAAATTCATCTGGTGCAGTTATTAGCCAAGTAAAAGTACCATTATCATATGCACCAAAACAAAAATATCTAGAACGAGTTAGAGAACAATCAGACTTGTCTGCAAACTCACAAGTTGCAATCAAGTTACCTCGTATGTCATTTGAGATTACAAGTTTCAATTATGATTTGACAAGACAATTAGCAAAGATTAATACATTCCAAAGTCAAGGTACTGCAAAAGAAAACAGAAGAAAATATTTTACACCAGTACCGTATGATATAAACTTTCAATTAAATGTATATGCAAAGGCTCAAGATGATGCATTACAGATTGTAGAACAAATACTACCTTTCTTCAATCCACAATATGCACTAACAATCAAACCTTTTCCTAGTGTATATCCAAATCTAAAAGAAGATATACCAATTATAATGCAAGGTATGAGTTTTAGTGATGATTTTGAAGGTGATGTTGCGTCAAGAAGAACAATTATATATACACTAGACTTTGTGATGAAGGTTAGTTTCCATGGACCAATTACAACAAGTGATATTATTCGTAAATCAATTACAGATGTATCACAAATTAAAGTTGGTTTATCAGATAGTGATATACAAACTTCAAGGATTACTGTTACGCCAGACCCACTAGATACTATAGGTCTTGCAGATAGTGACTTTGGATTTACAACATTAATAGAATTAATAGGCGATAGTGCATGAGTGATGAGAAGAATATAAATGATGATTTTGAATACTCCAGAGCAACATATTACGAACTTCTAGAAAAAGGCAAAGAGTCTTTGATGGATATGATGGAAGTTGCAAGGTCTTCCGAACACCCTCGTGCATACGAAGTATTATCTAATCTTATTAAGAATATGGCAGATGTCAACGATAAGTTGATGGAACTTAATAAGAAGAAAAAAGATTTAGATAAAAAAGAAGAAACAAAACAGGTAGGTAACACGACTAATAACAATTTGTTTGTTGGTACAACTGCCGACTTACAAAAATTATTAAGAGATGATGAACAAGTGATTGATGTTACTAACGAGAACAATGCAGAATGAATACTATCTTGGTAACCCACTCGTAAAAAGAGATGGTGTCGTCCAAGAATGGACTCAACAAGATTTAAAAGAATATGCAAAATGCATGAAGAGTCCTGCATACTTCACAGAAAAATATATTAAGATTATTTCTCTTGATAAAGGTCTTGTACCTTTTGACTTGTACCCATATCAAAGGAATATGTTTAAACAGTTTCAGAGTGAACGATTCAATATCGTTCTTGCATGTCGTCAGTCAGGTAAATCTATATCTGCGTGTGCATATCTACTATGGTTTGCATTATTTAATCCAGATAAAACAATTGCTGTTATGGCAAACAAAGGTGCGACTGCAAGAGAGATGTTAGGTCGTATCACTCTTATGTTAGAGAATCTACCTTTCTTTCTACAGCCTGGTTGTAAGGCGTTAAACAAAGGGTCAATAGAGTTTTCAAATAATTCTCGTATAGTTGCGGCCGCTACATCTGGT